>scf_100011_pt376 | contig 24109 bp, 23 predicted proteins | sample Micenr1anaerobic_FD_49594 | JGI IMG/M metagenome (IMG submission 49594) | reverse complement strand
TTTTTCCGGTTGGCGTCATTATGATCGACTGGCTAATGCATTTTGCGCTGAAGCTGTTGCAAACCTGTCGCGATATTTTACCGATTGCCGGCATTATCATCGGGTTTCAGCTGTTGGTCATTCGAAAACCTTTGGCTCATCCCCGAAAAACCATTATCGGCTTCTTCTATGTCTTGCTGGGTATTGTTTTTTTCTGGAGGGACTGGATTTAGCATTGTTCCCGCTGGGAAGTTTGATGGCGTCGCAACTGACTACGCCGGAGTTTCTGGGCATCAATCCCGGCGAGCAGAACGCAAGCTGGCAAGCCTATTACTGGGTATACATATTTGCCGCCAGCATTGGCTTTGCAACGGCGTTGGCTGAGCCTTCCCTGCTCGCTGTCGCCCTTAAAGCCGAACAAATTTCAGGCGGCACGATCCGGGCCTGGGGATTAAGAATTTCTGTTGCCATCGGTGTGGGTTTCGGTCTTGCCCTCGGTACCTTTCGGATTGTTACCGGTTCGGAACTCTATTTATACATTATCGGGGGCTATCTCATCGTCATGATACAAACCCGGTTCGCCCCTAAGCTGATTATCGGTCTGGCCTACGATTCGGGCGGGGTAACGACATCAATGGTTACCGTGCCGCTGGTTACCGCATTGGGTTTGGGGCTGGCCTCTGCGGTGCCCGGTCGCAACCCGCTATTGGATGGCTTCGGCTTGATCGCCTTTGCCAGTTTATTTCCCGTTATCGCTGTCCTGGGTTACGCGCAAATCGCGCAATGGCTTAGCAAAGGCGGTCTTTCATCCAAACCTTGAGGAACACCATGCATTTCAAATTAATTATCGCATTTGTCGAAGACGACAAGACTGACCTGGTGCTTGAGACGGCGCGTGAAAACGGCGCTAAAGGTGCAACCGTCGTCAGTAATGCTCGCGGCGAAGGCATGAAACAATCGAAAACCTTTTTCGGCCTGACCCTGGAGACCCAGCGCGATGTCTTGATGATGCTGGTCGAAGAACATCTTAGTCGGCATATACTGGAAGCCATTGCCAAAGTTGCTCAATTCGACAACAAACCCGGCACCGGCATTGCCATTCAGATCGATGTTGAAGATGCCGTTGGCGTCATGCATCAGGTTGAACAGTTAACCCATGAACTTGAGGACAAAATATGATTGAGCCACGCATTGTAATCCGCGTCAAAGATGTAATGAAAACCGACTTTGCCACCATCGACGGCGTTGCTACCATAGAAGATGCCCTGAAAAAGATGAAATCGCTTAAGACCTCAGTGCTTATTGTTAATAAACGCCATGAGGATGATGAATACGGCATGATTAATTCCGGCGATATTGCCCGTCATGTGTTGGCGAAAGACCGTGCGCCGGATCGGGTCAACGTCTATGAAATCATGAGTAAACCGGTGATTTCGGTATCTCCCGATATGGACATCCGCTATTGTTCGCGTTTATTTGCCAACTATAATCTGGTCAGGGCGCCGGTTATTGAAAATAACAAGATTATCGGTGTGGTCAGTCCGAATTCATTGGTGTTGGATGGAATGTATAAGGCTTGTACGTAAGGTTCAAGGCGAAGGGCGAAGGGCGAAATTTACGCTGGTTCCCAAGCTCCGGCTTGGGAACCCAGATAGCGAAGCTCCAGCTTCGCGAGACGGGGCTTCCGGCACCTAGTTCCCAAGCCGGAGCTTGGGAACTAGCAAATCCTTGTAAATCCGTCTGATCAGTGTCGCCTAGTGTCTTTTGGCATCCGCGTTCTATTATTAGCGGAGTAGTTACAATAAACTCTTTATTAAGGCAGTATATCATGTTGAAATTGTTAAGATTTAATTCGAGAATCTGGTTTTTTCTGGGCTTCCTCGGTTGTGTGTTTTTGCTGTCGATGGGCGCTTATTTCCAATTTGTTCAAGGCCTGGATCCCTGTCCCTTGTGCATTTCCCAGCGCATTGCCATTTTGCTGACCGGTCTGGTTTTTTTAAGCGCCGCACTCCATAATCCGGGACAAACCGGCGTCACCGCTTATGCCATATCAGGCGCGGTAACGGCTTTGTGCGGCGCGGCTATTTCAACCCGGCATGTCTGGATACAACACTTACCGGCCGATAAGGTGCCGGAATGCGGTCCCGGTCTGGAGTATGTGCTGCAAAACTTCCCGTTGTTTGAAACGGTCAAGTTAATGCTGAGCGGTACCGGAGATTGCGCCAAGGTGGATTGGACCCTGTTGGGTTTCAGTATGCCTGAATGGACATTGCTGGCTTTTGTAATGCTGGCAACCCTGAGCCTGCTGCAAATCTGGAATTATAAAGGGTCGGATGATCGCTAGGGCATTGGCTTTAAAACAGGTTTTAGAGACCTGTCTTCTATGACAGTACACAGGATTTAAGCTGATCCTGACAATCCACATTTCATCCTGTACCTGACACATGCAATCACTGATTGATCTTTTCGGTCTTAAAGACCTCATTCCTCATGGCTATTGCCTGTCGTGGAGCCCGGTATTACTTTGGCTGAACGTCGTCTCGGATCTGCTGATGACGCTCGCCTTTTTTTCCATTCCCCTGATGCTGGTCTATTTTATCCGGCAGCGGAAAGATCTGCCCTATGCGCGGTTGGTTGCCCTGTTTGCCGGTGTTATTGTCGCCTGCGGTACCACGCATTTACTGGCGGCTATCACGGTCTGGATACCTTTATATTGGTTGGACGGCTTGCTTAAAGGCTTTACTGCGATTATTTCGGTTGCCACCGCCGTGTTGATGTTGCGGGTTATTCCCGACGCCTTGTCTGCACCCAGTGCCGCGCAACTGCAAGCCGAGATACAGCAAAGAAAAGCAGCGGAACATGCCTTGCGCGAAAGCGAAAATAAACTCGCCACCATTCTCGACAGTGTCGAAGCCTTTATTTATATCAAGGATTGCAACTATCAATACCAGTACGCCAATCAGCCGGTGCAGCAAGTATTTGGCAAAGCGCTGGAAGACATCATCGGAAAATCAGACGATGCTTTTTTTGATGAGGCTACCACGGCAAAATTGCGCGAAAATGATCGCCGTGTCCTTGGGTTGGGTGAGCGTACAGCGGCCGAGAATATTTATATCCACAAGGATAGTAGCGCCATTGCCCGCACCTATTTTACCGTTAAGCAACCGCTACGCCGGGAGGATGGCAGTATTTACGGTTTGTGCGGAATTTCTACCGACATCACCGAGCGCAAGCAGATGGAAGAGGCGCGGAAAGAGGCGTTGAGCCGCCTTCAGAAAATCGCCGGCCGGGTGCCGGGCGTTGTCTATCAATATCGTTTGCGGCCCGATGGCAGTTCCTGCTTCCCTTTCGCCAGTGAAGCCATCCATGATATATACCGGGTCAGTCCGGAGGAAGTTCGCGAGGATGGGGCCAAAGTGCTTGCCATTCTTCACCCGGACGACTACGACGGTATTGGCGCCTCCATCCAGCAATCGGCGCGAGACTTGACTCCGTGGCGCTATGAATATCGGGTCAAGTTCGACGATGGCACGGTGCGCTGGCTGTTTGGCAACGCGCTACCGCAGAAAGAAGCGGACGGCTCCACGCTCTGGCACGGATTCATTACCGACATCACCGAGCGCAAGCAGATGGAGGAGAAGCTACGCGACAGCGATGCTTTTAATGTCAGCGTACTTAATTCGCTGACCTCGCACATCGCCGTGCTGGATGCGCAAGGTGTTATTGTTGCCGCCAACAACGCATGGCGGCAATTTGCGCAAGAAAACGGATTATTGAAATCCAGCCAGGATATGCTGGGATTTAACTATCTGGATGCGTGTAACGATGCCTTTAATCAACCTTATGGCGATGAGGCAAGCGCTGTTCGGGAGGGCATTACGGCGGTGTTGGATGGCGAGCGGGAAACGTTTCACTTAGAGTACCTGTGTCATTCGCCCAATCAGCAACACTGGTTTTATATGAATGTGTTGCCATTGCAAGGCTCATGTCGCGGGGTTGTGGTCAGTCACAAAAATATCACCGAGCGCAAAAAGGCGGAAGAAGTAGCACTGGCCGCTTCTCAATACGCCCGCAGCCTGATTGAAGCGAGTTTGGATCCCTTGGTGACGATCAGCGCAGAGGGCAAGATTACCGATGTCAACACCGCCACGGAACAGGTGACCGGCGCGGGCCGAGACAACTTGATCGGCAGCGATTTCGCGGACTATTTCACCGACCCCGGGAAAGCGCGGGAGGGCTATCAGCGGGTGTTTTCTCAGGGATTTGTGACCGATTACCCGCTGGCTATTCGCCATGTGTCGGGCAAAGTTACCGACGTGCTTTATAACGCCAGCGTGTACCGTGACGGCAATGGCAACGTGCTTGGCGTGTTCGCCGCAGCGCGCGACATCACCGAGCGCAAGGTAATGGAAGATGAGCTAAAAAACAGTGAGGCAAAATTCCGTTCGATTATCGAAGTTTCACCGGTGCCGATGGCGTTGAATGATGAGCGGTTGAACATTACCTTCCTGAATCCGGCGTTTGTGCAAACCTTCGGTTACACCACAGATGATATTCCCACGGTGGCAGACTGGTGGCTGAAAGCTTACCCTGATCCGGATTACCGGCGCTGGGCCGAGTCTGCCTGGCAAACGACACTGGAAAAAGCCAAACAGGAACAGACCGGCTTCTCGCCCATGGAAGTGGCTGTTCGCTGCAAGAACAACAGCGTTAAAATCGTGTTGGTGACTGCTGCCGAGGTGATTCATAACGATGTTGCCGGTATGCATTTGGTGGTGCTGTACGACATTACTGAGCGTAAACAAATCGAAGCCGAACTGACCCGCTCCAACGCCGAGCTGGAGCAATTCGCCTATGCGGTATCCCACGATATGCGCCAGCCGTTACGCATGGTGACCAGTTATTTATCCTTGATTGAAAATGCATTGACCGGCCAGCTGAATGAAGAAACGCAACAGTTTATCGATTTTGCGGTGAACGGCGCAAAACGCATGGATGCGATGATTTTGTCGTTGCTGGAGTATTCACGGATAGGCCGTGTTTTTGAAGCTAAAACACGGCTTAGCAGTCAGGCCTCTTTAGATGAAGCGCTGGCTTTTCTTAACCCTGAACTCAGTGCTTGCGGCGGCGCAATCAAAGTGACCGGCGATTGGCCTGAATTGTTTGCCAGCCGTGATGAATTAACGCGCCTGCTGCAAAACCTGATCGGCAATGCGCTTAAATATCACGACGAACATCAACCGCCGCAGGTTGATGTTCATGGAACGATTAGCGCCGGATCGTTACGGGTGGAAGTGCGCGATCAGGGTATCGGTATCGAGCCGAGTCAAAGGGATCGATTGTTTAAGGTGTTTTCGCGTCTACAGGCGCGCAGCCGCTTTGACGGCACCGGCGTCGGCTTGGCTTTGTGCCGCAAAATCGTCGAACATCACGGCGGTACCATCGGCGTAGAATCGGCGGGCGAAGGGCAGGGCTGTGTGTTCTGGTTTGAGTTGCCCATTGTGAATACTGTAATTTCGGAATAGGAATGCGCCCATCATGCCTCTACGCCCTAATGGGCGGTCAAATTTTTAGAATAGGAAGATACCCAATGATTTTTTCGTTTGGAGTTTTCGAGCACGGTTCAAACAACAAAAATGCGTCATTTGGAAAATCCCCGTTATCTTAATGTTCAACGCGGCATTGATGGGTTGCCAGGATTCATCGTCCGAAAACCAAGAGCAGCGGGGTGCAAAGCCGCTACAGAAAATTACGGTTGCGTATACTTATCAGCCGCAAAGCACCCTGGTTCATGTTGCTGTGGCTAAAGGCTATTTCGTAGCGGAGGGGCTCGATGTCCAGCCGTTGATGCGCACCTTTGGCAAAGCAGCGCTGGAAACGGTTATCGGGAATCAGGCTGATTTAGCGACAGTCGCGGAAACTCCGATCATGTTCAATGTACTCAAAGGCGAAAAAATTTTCGTGCTTGCCAACATAGAAGCCAGCTCAATGAATAATGCCGTTGTCGCAAGAAAGGGCGCCGGTATTTCTGCGTCCGGCGACTTGAAAGGCAAGCGCATAGGCTTCACGCCCGGCACCTCGGGGGATTTTTTCCTGGATTCGCTATTGACGGCAAACGGGTTGACCCGGAGCGAAGTCCAGCCGGTCTCCATGAAACCTGATGAAATGCAGGATGCCATTATGGCGAAGAAGGTCGATGCGGTGTCCACCTGGAACTATCCGCTGACACAAATCAGTCGGCAACTGGGGGATGACGGAACGATCTTTTATGACCGGGAAATCTATACCGAAACTTTCAACATTGCCGCACGGCAGGAATTCGTTCAAAACAATCCCGAGACAGTCGAACGCTTTCTCCGCGCCCTGATTAAGGCGGAGGATTTCGTTGCCAAGAACCCGGATGAAGCGCAAGGCATCATGTCTGTAGCGACAGAAATAGACAAGGATCTCATCCGCGATGTCTGGAAGGACTTTAATTATCACGTCGTGCTCGATCAAACGCTGCTGCTCACGCTGGAGGATGAAACAAGGTGGGCGATTAATAACAAGCTGACCGACCAGACCGACATGCCCGACTACCTGAGCTACATTCATCTTGATAGTCTCAAGGCCGTTAAACCCGAAGCCATCAGGATGAACCGGTAAACAATGCGCATTACTACCCGATTAAGGATCACGTCAACTGTTACGGTAGTTGCTCTCGTCATACTGGCGCCGATGCTTATTTGGTCGTTCAGCGAATTCAAAAACGCAAAAAACGACTACCTTCTTGCCGACACGATCAAGGTTAATTTTTTTGAACGGGCCTCATTCAGGGATCAGTATTTCCTATACCGGGAGGACCGAGCGCGGATGCTGTGGGAAAAAAACAAAGAAACAGCAGATCAGCTATTGCATCAGGCCAACAGCCAATTCCATCGTGAACAAGACCGGCTTAATTTAGAACGGTTGTGCAAAAGCATTGAAGATACCGCCGTTATTTTCCACCGCATCGTCAATAACACCGAGATATTGAAAACAGCCGCCGGCAATCGCCAGGTTTATCAAGAACTCGACAAAAGGCTCTACAGTCAACTGCTGATGAAGGCCGGCGCGGTCAGAGATATGGCGACCGCTTTGCAGGATGCAAGTGCTCGGCGTATTCAGTTGAGTTATGAATATATGACCATCATTGTCGGTGTGTTTGCATTCACGCTGGCGCTAACGACCATTCTGACCTCAATACAACTCGACAGGTTGATACGCAGACGTTTGGAGCCGTTGCATGATGGTGCAAAAATTGTTGCCGACGGCGACCTGGATTACAGGATCCGGTGTGGAGGTACTGATGAATTTGCCGAACTCGCCTTGTCCATCAATTATATGACGGAAAGCCTGCAAGCTTCCGCCAAACAGCTTGAGGCAGAAATCACCGAACGCAAGCAGGTTGACGATAAGCTGGCGCGCGCCCATGCCGAATTGGAACAGTTTACGCGTATTGCCGCACATCATTTGCAGGAACCGGCGCGGCGTCTGGTGAGTTTTGCGCAACGCTTGCAATCACGCCTACCTACAGAACAGCTAAACGAGGACGCTATAGCCTCGTTGCATTTTATTGAACAAGGCGCAGCACGGCAAAGCGCTCTGGTGCGCGATATTCAATTGTATCTTGCCGCCGATCAGCCGCGCAGTACGATGGAAACGGTTGCCGTTACGGCCGTTATTGCCGGCCTGCTGGAGCATAGGGCGACGCTAATGCGTGAAACGGGTGCGCAGGTCGATTACAATGACGCGCCTTCCGTTTATATCGATCGTCCCCGGCTGAAAGATATTTTCAGTATTTTGCTGGACAATGCCCTGTGCTATCGTCATCCTAAGCTTACGCCGCAGATACGGATTAGTGGCGAAGCGAAGGCAGGCCGGGTCATTTATCGCGTTGCAGATAATGGCGTCGGCATTCCGGCGGAGTACCGGGAGCGCGTTTTCGGAGTATTTGAGCGTTTGCAGGTCAATGACGATCAAAATTCCACGGGCATCGGCTTGGCCATCGTCCGGCGTATTATTGAAAGCTGCGGCGGCTCGGTAACGATACAGGAAACACCGGGCGGCGGCACGACCGTGTTATTTGATTTACCTGCGTAAATGTCGGCTTATGCTAACCCAATCCAGACAAGAGATTTTATGATGACCGAAACCGGCAACTCTCACTTCGTTGAAATTTTACTGTTGGAAGATGAACCCTCTGATGCCTATTTAGTGAAAATGGCCTTAAAGGAAGGCAAAGTACTGGCGCATTTGCATCATGTGGTTGACGGGCGTGAAGGACTGGATTTTTTAAACAGGACGGAAAAATATGCCGATGCGCCGCGTCCGGATTTGATTTTTCTTGATCTTAATATGCCGCGTATGAACGGCAGCGAATTTCTAACCGTTATCAAGGCGGACGATCGTTTTAAAGGCATTCCGGTGGTGGTGTTGACGACTTCCGATGTGGAAAAAGACGTCATCTGTTCTTATCAGCTCGGCGCCACCAGTTACATCACCAAGCCTATGGATATGTCGCAGTTTATCAAGGCCATTCAGCAGATTGGCGAGTATTGGTTTAGCCTGGTGCGCTTGCCGCAAGGTTACAAGCTATGAGCCGAGGCCAAGCGATTCGGGTATTGCTGGTAGAAGACGAAGACGGTGATGCGCACCTGGTAAAAATGAAACTGGGACAAACGCAGAGCGGGCATTTTGAGGTAACCTGGACTCAATCGCTTGCTGATGCGCAACGCTGTTTGGCGGCGTCGTCTTTCGATGTAATTCTGCTGGACTTGTCATTACCCGATTCGGAAGGCTTGGCGACCGTTCACAGTGCGCGAGTCATGGCGATCGATATGCCTATTGTGGTGCTCAGCGGACGCGGCGATACCGATTTTGCATTGACCACCCTGGAGGCGGGCGCTGTAGATTACATGGTCAAGGGTGATTACGGTTATGATGGCTTGGCGCGGGTGATTCGTTACGCATTGTTACGAACCGAGATGGAGGCGCGCAACAACTTGCTGATCGCGGCATTGGAGGCAGCGGCAAATGGCGTTGTTATCACCGATAAAGATGCGACTGTTATATGGGCCAATTCGGCTTTTGGTCGATTAACCGGTTACAGCCCTGAAGAAGCGGTGGGAAATAATCCGAATCAATTGACCAAATCCGGCTTACAGAATGCAGACTTTTACAAGGATATGTGGACAGTTCTTCTGGCCGGTCAAAATTGGCGCGGCGAGCTTGTTAATAAGCGCAAAAATGGCAGCCTTTATCACGAAGAACTAAGCATTGCCCCGGTAAAAAACGGTACCGGCGAAATTACCCATTTTGTCGGCATTAAAGAAGATATTACCGAGCGCAAGGAGATGGAAGCGCAATTGCAAAAATTGGCCAGTACCGATCCTTTGACCGGACTATTTAACCGCCGCGTATTTTTGGAGAAACTGGAGCTGGAAAGAGCGAAAGTGGCGCGATTGCCCCATTATTCAGCGGTGTTGTTAATGCTGGATTTGGATTTTTTTAAGCGCGTCAATGACGCTTACGGCCATGCCACCGGCGATATAGTGTTAAAGGTGTTTGCCGAAATAGCGCGTAATACCTCGCGCGCCATTGATATAGCTGCGCGTCTGGGTGGCGAGGAGTTTGCTATTTTGCTGTCCGGGGCTGACAAGAACGACGCCCTGATCATGGCGGAACGCTTGCGCGAGCAAGTTGCAAAGACCGTTATCGACCATGACGCAGGCCCGGTGCAGATTACCGTCAGCATCGGCGCAGCTACGCTATCGGTTGATGATATTAATGGCGAAGCGGTGTTGCACCGCGCCGATGTGGCTTTGTATGAAGCTAAAGACCGGGGGCGTAATCAAACCTGCTGGTTTGGCTTTTAGCAAGACCCGCTGGATAGCAGTTTCATTGTTTGCTCGCGCCGCGGCCGTGCGAATGGTCTCCTCTACAAAAATATTGATTGGAATAAATAGCATGAAAAGTATTTTATTGGCACTTTTGCTGGCAAGCAGTTTTTCATCGTCGCACGCTGCAGAAAAGCCAAGCTCTTTACATCAGGCAATCGACGGAAAGCAGCGTTCAGCAGAGCATAAGCAGCGGGATAAATACCGGCATCCGCAGCAAACGTTGGCGTTTTTTGACGTAAAGGACAATATGACCGTCGTCGAAGTCTGGCCGGGCGAAGGCTGGTACACGGAAATTCTTGCACCTTATCTAAAAGATCACGGCAAACTGTATGCAGCGCATTTTTCAGCCGATGCCGACGAGCCTTATTTTAAAAAGAACCTGCATGAATTTGTTAAAAAGATAAAAAGCCAGCCGAAAGTTTACGGCAAAGTTGAGTTAAGCGTATTGCAGCCGCCGAAATTTTTGCAAATCGCCCCTGAGGCTTCAGTTGACCGGGTTTTAACGTTTCGCAATGTGCATAATTGGATGAAAAACGATCAGGCCGCGGCGGTATTCAATGCGATGTACAAGGCATTAAAGCCCGGTGGAATTTTAGGTGTCGTGGAGCATAGAAATTCAACGTTAAAACCGCAGGATACCAAAGCGCTATCCGGCTACGTCACTGAAGACTATGTGATTGCGCTGGCAAGAAACGCGGGCTTTGAGTTTCTGGATAAATCCGAAATCAATGCCAATAGTAAAGATACCAAGGATTATCCCGAAGGCGTCTGGACTTTGCCGCCCGCTTTAAAGCTTAAGGATAAAGACAGGAAGAAATATCAGGCTATCGGGGAAAGCGACCGGATGACGATTAAATTTATCAAGCCCAAGTAAATAGTGACCACCGGTTTTTGCTGGCTGTCACGCTAAAATTTGTGAAGAAATCCACACATTGGACGGTTGGCAAGCGAAACCGGAATGCAAGCCACAAAATAGCCGGTATTTACGACATAAAAAACAATAAGTAGTTGAAAAATAATGAAAACAAAATAGTGCATAAAAAGTGTTCAAATTAACAAAACTGTAATAAAAACCGCTAGTAAGCGTTGTTAAAAACTATTTTTACACAGAGTTATCCACAGATTCTGTGGGTAACTCAAATAGTCTAAATCGTATAGAGACTTAGCCTTAAAACATCAAAAATAATTCAAACATTATGGCCAAGTTGCAAAACGGGAATGAGCTGATTTTCAGGGTTGCCATTGCCGTTCCTGTTTATCGATTATTTGATTATCTCGCCCCGGAACAGTTTGAGCCGACTCATATCAAACCGGGCATTCGCCTGGAAGTGCCGTTTGGGAAAGCTAAAAAAATCGCCTTTCTGGTCGAGTGCGTTCAGCATAGCGATGTAGCAATCGGTAAATTAAAACGCGTCGAACGGATACTGGACGAAAAGCCGCTATTATCAACAAAAGACTTGGCGCTGCTGCATTGGGCCAGTCGGTATTACCATCATCCCTTGGGCGAAGTTTTCAGCGCGGCTTTCCCGGTGGCGCTACGCCAAGGAAAATCAGTCGTTATTCAAGCAGAAAAACGCTATGCCTTGACTGGCGCGGGCAAAGCTATCGATAGCGAGCTGTTGAAGCGGACGCCCAAACAAAAAAGCGTACTGGAAAAATTTCAGGCACACCAACACAGTTTGTCCGAAGCGGAACTGTCCGCATGGAATGAAAACTGGCGCACTTCGGTAAAGCAGCTGGTAGACAGGCAATTACTGCAGCTTGCCGCATCATCATCAGAGTTCGGGGCAAGTGCTTCGGAATCAATCATCAGAAACACGGCCTTGCAGTGCAACCCGCAGCAGCAAGCGGCGATAACTGCGGTATGCGATAGTCTGGGGCAATTTGGCGTTTTTTTACTGGAGGGCGTGACCGGCAGCGGCAAAACCGAAGTGTATATGCAGATTATCCGCACCGTGCTGGAACGGGGTCAGCAGGTGTTGGTGTTGTTGCCGGAAATCACCCTGACGCCCCAGCTTGAGGAACGGTTCAGGCAACGATTTACCGTCAGCATTGCCATTTCGCATTCCAAATTGACCGACCGGCAGCGCGCTTGTGCCTGGCTTACCATGCAGCGGGGTGAATGTTCCATTTTATTGGGGACCCGATCCGCCTTGTTTACGCCGCTAAAAAATCCCGGCTTGATCATTCTCGATGAAGAGCATGATGCCTCGTTCAAACAACAGGAAGGCTTTCGTTTTTCCGCCCGCGACGTCGCCGTGGTGCGCGGCAAACTATTGAATATTCCGGTATTGCTGGGCTCCGCGACGCCTGCGCTGGAAAGTCTGCATAACGTCGATAACAAGCGTTACCGCTTGCTGCATCTGCCGGAAAGGGCGGGAGATGCAACTGCGCCGGTCTTGCAGTTGTTGGACATCCGGAACAAAAGAATGCAGGAGGGACTGTCCGAAGCGCTGGTTGCGGAGATACACAAAACCCTGGCAAGAAATGAGCAGGTATTGTTGTTCCTAAACCGGCGAGGCTTTGCGCCCACCCTGATATGTCATGGTTGCGGCTGGGTTGCGCGTTGCAGGCGTTGCGATGCCAATCTGGTGATTCATTATGATGAAGGGATATTGCGTTGCCATCATTGCGGGCAGGAACAACGCCTGATTAAGCACTGTCCCGCCTGCAAAACCGGGGAATTGACGCCGTTGGGATTGGGCACTGAGCGGGTGGAAAAAGTGCTGGCGGAACTATTCGCCGGTAAAACGATTGTTCGCCTGGACCGGGATTCCACTCAGCGCAAAGGCTCATTGGAAAATTATTTGCAGCAAATCAATCAGGGTTCGGTGGATATTATTCTGGGTACGCAAATGCTGGCGAAAGGCCATCATTTCCCCAATGTGACGCTGGTGGCGATACTGGATGTGGACAGCGGTTTGTTCAGCATTGATTTTCATGCCCCGGAAAAGCTGGCGCAAATGATCGTACAAGTCTCAGGCCGCGCCGGACGAGCGGAAAAACCCGGTCGAGTGATTATGCAAACCCGGCAGCCGGAGCATCCTTTATTAACAACGCTGATCAGGCAGGGTTACAACAGTTTTGCCAAGACCGCGTTGGCGGAGCGCAAGGATGCGTCATTGCCGCCGTTCAGTTATCAGGCGTTATTAAGGGCCCAGGCCCTGGATGCCGAGATGCCGAAGCTGTTTCTGCATGCGGTTGCTGAACTGGCGCGGGAATACACCAAAGGTCATACCGATATTTTGGGGCCGGTTGCCGCGCCCATGGCCAGACGAGCCGGGCTTTATCGCTACCAATTACTGTTTCAGAGCAGCAAGCGACCGGAGCTGCATGCGTTGCTCAATGTGCTGATGCCGAAAATTGAAAAGCTCAAGCAGGCAAAAAAAGTGCGCTGGTCGCTGGATGTCGATCCGGTGGATTTGTATTGAAGATTAAAAAGCTTTACCACGAAGGCACGAAGAACACGAAGTTCACTAATTTTCCTTCGTGTTCTTCGTGCCTTCGTGGTGAAAAGTTCTTTGATCTAAAATAACGACTATTTTTCCAAACCGATAAAATCCCAAACCTTGTGCGAAAAGGTCGAGTCTTTATGCTCAGGCACCGGCGGGCCGTTCGGGTAGTTTAACTCGTAGACTCGGGTGGTATCTTTGGCAAGATCCGGCAGTTCAAGTTTAGTGTAGGCTTCCTGCATAATTTGCAACGCATAAGGAACGGCAGGCGTGCGCTGGTATTTATCAACGACAGTAGAGGCCCTGTTGATGGCGGCAACATAAGCCTTGCGTTTCATATAAAAACGGGCGACATGGACTTCATACATCGCCAGATTGTTTTTAAGCTCAATCATGCGTTGTTGGGCATCGGCTATGTATTTGCTGTTGGGGAACCTGCGAGTCAGTTCGGCAAAATTGTCATAGGCGTCACGGGCCGTTCCAGGGTCGCGTTGCGAAGTATCGGTAGGCAGGAAGCGATCGATAAAGCCTATGCCGCGATTGTAATTAACCAGGCCTTTTAAATAATAAGCATAATCGACGCTGGAACTGCGCGGATTGATTTTGATAAAGCGGTCGGCGGCGGCGATGGCGGCCTCAGGATCGCTGTTTTTGTAATAAGCGTAAGCAATATCCAGCTGTGTCTGAGCGGATTCATCGCCAAAAGGATAGCGGGATTCAAGCGCTTCGTAGAGCTTGATAGCCTTGTCATAATTGCCTGCATCCAGCGCCGTTTTGGCTTGGCCTCGAAACTTCTCGGCATTCCAGTCGGCATATTCGTCTTCGGTGTCGGAATCGCCGGAACCGAGGCTTTTAAGCGTCTCGCAGCCCTGAAGAGACAGGCCTAAACAACAGATAAATAAAAATTTAATTAAAATTAATCGCATAGTGCTAACGACACGCTGTAATATAAGGGGTTTTTCTCGCTGGATTTAACTGCGATACTTGAGATGGCTTGGGTATCCGGCGAGTATAACTTAACAATGGGTTAATCAGAAGAACTTGTTATGACAAGATTAACGGAAGAAGTGCCATTTGAAATGGCCGGCATGCGATTAGATCAGGTGCTTGCGGAACTGTTTGCGGATTATTCGCGTAGTAAACTGCAAAGCTGGGTTAAATCCGGACGAGTGCAGGTCAACGGGCTGACACTCAAGCCCAGAGACAAACTGGTCGGGGGCGAAACGATAGCGTTGGATGCCGAGGCGGAAATAGTAATAACCGCCGAACCGGAGCCAATTCCGCTGGAAATTATTTTTGAAGATGAAAGTCTGCTGATTGTGAATAAACCGGCAGGCTTGGTGGTGCATCCGGCGATAGGAAACTGGAACGGTACGCTGTTAAACGCTTTGCTGAATCATGATTCCAGCCTGGAGACCTTGCCCAGAGCGGGTATTGTGCACAGGATCGATAAGGAAACCAGCGGACTGTTGATGGTTGCAAAAACTTTGCAAGCCCATAACAGTCTGACGCAGCAGTTACAGGACCGGGACATTACCCGCGAATATCTGGCGATTACCCGTGGCCGCATGACGGCAGGCGGTACGGTGGACGAACCTATCGGCAGGCATCCTACCGATCGTAAGCGCTATGCGGTCAGGGAAAATGGCAAGCATGCCGTGACCCATTATCGAGTTGGTCAGCGTTTTACCCGCCATACTTTGGTTCAGGTTAAGCTGGAAACCGGCCGTACCCACCAGATCAGGGTGCATATGGCGCATATTCGTTTTCCGCTGCTGGGCGACCAGGTTTATGGCGGACGCTTTCAAATGCCGCCCGATTGCAGCGAACAGTTGGAAAAAGAATTGCGCAGTTTCAAGCGGCAGGCCTTGCATGCGGCAAAGTTGGGTTTGCAGCATCCGGTTACCGATGAATATCTTGAGTGGGAACAACCGCTGCCGGAGGATATGATTCGGTTGTTGGAAGCGTTGGCGGAAAATGAGCGGGACTAAACACTGGCTGACTCCGGACTGGCCTGCCCCGGCCAATATTCACGCGGCGACTACGTTACGTACCGGGGGGGCAGTTGCGGCGTTTACGCCAGCCTTAATCCGGCGATGCATGTGGGCGATGACGCTCAGCGGGTTAAGCAAAACCGGCAGATTATTAAAGAGTTGCTGGGTTTGCCTGGCGATCCGGTTTGGCTGGATCAAATACACAGCAATCGAGCGGTGCAGGTTGCAAATCCCCCTCCCCCCCTTTTGCAAAGGGGGGAGGGGGGATTTGCAACAAGCCGATGCCAGTTATACGGCTGAGCCGGGAGTTGTATGTGCGGTGATGACGGCGGACTGTTTACCGCTACTGGTTTGCGCGACCGACGGAAGCCAGGTGGCCGCCATTCATGCCGGTTGGCGGGGCTTGCTGGCAGGCGTGATCGGCAATACGATCACCTCAATGCAAATCCCCCTCGATCCCCCTTATGCAAAGGGAGAGGCTGGTCAGTTCGACGCTGCCGATTCCAATTCCCCCTTTTGCAAAAGGGTGGGCAGGGGGGATTTTCTGGTATGGCTGGGACCTGCAATCGGCCCTGACTGCTTTGAAGTAGGAGCAGAAGTGCGGGATGCTTTTCTGGAAAAATCACCAGCATTCATAACGGCTTTTAAACAGCAAAGTAACGGCAAGTGGCTGGCGGATATTTATCAGCTGGCCCGAATTGATCTGGCTACGCTGGGCATCGATAAGATTTACGGAGGCGGTTTTTGTACCGTCACCGAACAGGAACGGTTTTATTCCTACCGCCGGGATAAACAAACAGGGCGTATGGCTACGCTGATTTGGAGAGAATAAAGAGTGAGTTTACTGATATTAATTATCATCTTTACGGCGGTTGGCGGCGTGTTAAGCGTTATGGCGGCCGCCGTTTTTCTATTGTTGCCTGATCATCGCAGGGCCGCGGTGTTGCCGCACGGGATCAGTTTTGCGATTGGCGCGTTATTGGCGGTCGCCTTTTGGGGCTTGATTCCCGAGGCCTTTGCACAAATTAAACCTGAGCAGTTTCAAGCGTTATCCGGGACAATTTTAGCGGGCGTGCTTGGGTTTTTTGTACTGGAAAAGTTACTGATCTGGCGGCATTGTCATTCCGGCGATTGCGAGGCGCACGGCGATGAAGATGAGCACGAACATGACCACGGGCATAGTCACAGTCACGGCATGGCCAAGTCAGCCGGTGCGTTGATTATTCTCGGCGACGGCATCCACAACTTTGTCGATGGCGTTTTAATCGCTGCGGCGTTTTTGACTGATGTGCATTTGGGGATAGTTACCAGTCTGGCTGTTGCCGCGCACGAAATTCCTCAGGAAGTGGGGGATTTTGCAATTTTGCTGCACAGCGGCTATTCCAAAAGCAAAGCGCTTTTCTACAATATGCTCGCCAGTTTAACCACGGTTTTGGGCGGTGTGCTGGCATACTTCGGGTTGGAAGATTTGCATGACAGCCTGCCGTACTTTCTGGCGCTGGCGGCCTCAAGCTTTATTTATATCGCGGTAGCCGATTTGATACCGTCGTTGCACAAAAAGACCGACATGAAGACATCGTTGCAGCAGATCGCGTTGATTGCTATGGGGGTGTTGTTGATTTGTTCATTGCACGGCATTGCGCATAATATGGAAGTTTAAGACGAAAGGTAAAAGGCGAAAGACAAACGCTGCGCCTTTCGCCTTGTGCCTTTCATCTGCTTTTTAAGTCACCACATCAGGCTCAGTCCTGCCGGTGCGTTTTTTAACTTCGCAAAACTGCTCGGCAAGGCTGATCAACTCCGCCAAGGCTACTTGGGCGTCCTGGTCATGCTTGGATGCATCCGCTTCAAAGCGTTCCAGATAGATTCTTAAGGTTGCGCCGACGGTTCCGGTTCCCGATAAACGGAAAATAATGCGCGAACCGTTGTCAAAGCCGATGCGTATGCCTTGATTGCTGCTGACGCTGCCGTCTACCGAGTCCTCGTAACTGAATTCATCGGCGTATTTAACCGTATATTCGCCGAAGGTTTGTCCCGGCAATGCGGGCAACTGGGACCGTAAGTGCTCAACAATGCCGTTGGCGATATCCATTTCTACGGCTTCGTAGTCGTGTCTGCAATAAATATCCCGGCCGAATTTTTGCCAGTGCTCATGCACGATGTCGGCAACAGATTGGCGTTTTATGGCGATTAAATTCAGCCAGAATAATACCGCCCATAGACCGTCTTTTTCCCTTACATGATCCGAGCCGGTGCCGAAGCTTTCTTCGCCGCACAAGGTGATTTTTCCTGCGTCCAGCAGATTGCCGAAAAATTTCCAGCCGGTCGGCGTTTCGTAGCAGGGAATGTTGTAACAGGCGGCGACGCGGTCAACCGCTTGGCTGGTGGGCATGGATCGGGCCACGCCGCGCAAGCCTTGGGCATAAGCCGGAATTAAATGCGCGTTGGCCGCCATAATGGCCAAGCTGTCGCTGGGCGTTACGAAAATGTTGCTGCCGGTAATCATGTTGCGGTCGCCGTCGCCGTCGGATGCCGCGCCGAAAACAGGCGCTGCCGGGCTGAACATGCGTTCGGCCAATTCCTGGGCATGCGCCAAATTGGGATCGGGGTGATGGCCGCCGAAATCTTCCAGTGGTTCTGCATTAATGACTGAATCAGGTGTTGCGCCCAAGATGTCTATCAGTATTCGTTTTGCATAAGGGCCGGTAATGGCATGCATCGCATCAAAGAGCAGGGTGATGTAACCTGAGCTGATGCTTTGTTTGAGTAAGTTGAAGTCGAAAATAGACTGCATGAGTTCCGCATAATCAGTCACCGGATCAACGATAGTAATGTTAAGGCCCTCTATTTGCTGAGTGCCGATGCGATCCAGGTCTATGTCTTCAATATGGGCGGTTTTGTAGCTGTCGATAGTAAGACTGCGCTGATAAAATGCGTTGGTATATTTTTCCGGGGCAGGGCCGCCATTGCCGACATTGTATTTAATGCCGAAATCTTCGTCAGGGCCGCCCGGATTGTGGCTGGCGGAAAGAATCAGGCCGCCGAATGCGTTATTTTTTCTGATAATATGTGAAGCCGCCGGGGTAGACAGTAGCCCGCCTTGACCTATAATAAGTTTACCGAAACCGTTGGCTGCCGCCATCTTGATGATGATTTGTATGGCCGGTCTGTTAAAATATCGCCCGTCTCCGCCCAGTACCAGCGTTTTTCCGGTAAAGTCATGCAACGAGTCGAAAATTGATTGAACAAAATTTTCCAGGTAACCGGGCTGTTGAAACACTTTAACTTTTTTTCTGAGTCCGGATGTGCCTGGATTTTGGTCGTTGTATGGATGCGTTGTGATAGTTTCTATTTGCATGCTGGATCCTTAATTCGACAATTAACATGGTGACTAAAGTACACCAAAATTCTTATCTAGTGTAGAGCATTTATGTTGCGAATTTATTTATTGCTGTGTTGTAGTTTGTTTTCTTTTGCAGTAATTGCGGATGATGATGTCTGGCTTTTAGTGGACACGAAAGCGCTCACTATTGAGGTAAAAAAAGGCATGCAGACGCTTGAGACCATAAATGATATTGCTATTGGTCGAGGAGGTGCCGGGTTTAAAAGTCATCAGGGTGATAACGTTACGCCTTTTGGAAGTTACAGGATCGGCTGGGTTGGCGAGAGCAGTTCTTTTCGAAAATTTTTCGGCTTAACTTATCCGTCCGCAGAGGATGCCCAAAAGGCCTTGGAAGAGGGAGTTATTAATCAAGTGGCTTATAACAGCATTATAACCGCTCATCGGTTTCATCAAGTGCCGCCGCAAAATACGCCTTTGGGTGGGCGAATCGGCATTCATGGTTTGGGGCGGGCGGATGAAAAAATTCATAAATCGATGAATTGGACACATGGATGTATCGCGTTGACTAACGGTCAGATTGATCATTTAAGCCAATGGCTGGACAAAGGAACCGTAGTAAAAATAAAATAAAACTGGAAAATAATTTAAAAACAGTGCAAAATTAAAGCTAGTAAGCGTTTTTTTGTTGTAATAACTTTAAGAAGGAAAAATAATATGAAAAAAGTAATGAAATTATCAATGGTTGCTCTGGTTGCTAGCTTGGTTGTTGGTTGCGCAAGCACTTCAGACATCGAAAACTTACAATCACAAGTTGATGGTTTGAAAACTTCAGTTGCACAAGCATCTGCTGACGCTGCTAGTGCAAAAAGCGCTGCTGATTCAGCTTCTTCACAAGCTGCTTCTGCTGAAGCTGCTGCTAACCGTGCAGCTCAGTATGCTCAAGACACAAACAGCAAACTGGACAGCATGTTCAAAAAATCAATGATGAAATAAATCATTGCTGATTTGAAAATATAAAGCCCGGTGGGATTCCACCGGGCTTTTTTTTTGAGTGCATGATTCAGTTATTATGATTTGAATCCAAGCAATACCGACACATGGTAGAATAAAGCTTTTTTTAATTCACCACATTCATGCGTCTAATTAGAGGATTATCTCATTTAGAACCGTTAAAAAACGGTTGTGTATTGACGATTGGAAATTTTGACGGTCTGCATTTGGGGCATAAAGCCGTGATAAAAAAGCTGGCTGAGCGAGGCGCGGCATTGGATTTGCCTGTCATTGTTATGACCTTTGAACCGCAGCCGCTGGAGTATTTTCTGGGGGAAAATGCGCCGTCACGGTTGATGCGCTTGCGGGAAAAAGTAATCCAATTTTCTAAATTGCCCGTTGATGATTTGTTGATATTGCGATTTAATCAATATTTTGCCGACTGTGATGCCGAGCAGTTTATTGAAGATGTTTTAGTAAAAAAATTGAATATAAAGCATCTGGTTGTCGGGGATGATTTTCACTTTGGCAAGGCTAGGCGCGGAAATTTTGCCATGCTCAAGGATAAGGGCAAGCTATTCGGTTTTGATGTCGAAGATACCGGCTCTTATCAAGTAACCGGGCTTCGAGTCAGCAGTACCCTGATCAGGGACGCGTTGGGCGAGGGTAATTTGGCTTTGGCTGAGAAATTGCTCGGTTGCTGTTATTCTGTTTGCGGACGTGTGGCGCATGGCGACAAACGCGGACGAACCATCGGCTATCCCACCGCCAATATACAAATGTTTAGAAAAAACACCCCCGTTAACGGCGTGTTTGCCGTGACCATGACCGGTATTGATGGACGCGAGTTTGAAGGTGTTGCGAATGTAGGCACCCGGCCCACGGTTGATGGCGGTTCAAAGGTTATACTGGAAGCGCATTTGTTCGATTTTGATAGAGAAATTTACGGACGTTATGTGGAAGTGCATTTCAAACAAAAGATCAGGGATGAAATGCGTTTTCAGTCATTGGATGAGCTTAAAGTCCAGATTGTGAAAGATGTGGCTGAGGCCAAAGCCGCGCTTAGCTCCCTGCACGCTTGCAGCATACCCCCCCTCCCTGGTGATAAAGATTTTTGCCGAGTTTAATTGTTATGACGATGGATTATAAAAAACACTGAATTTACCCAACACTGCGTTTCCGATGAAAGGCAACCTGGCTCAACGTGAGCCGGAACGTCTGAAGAAATGGAACGAAGCCGACTTGTATAACAAAATCAGGCAGGAATTTGCCGGAAGGCCCAAGTTTATCCTGCATGACGGCCCTCCCTATGCCAATGGCGAAATTCATATCGGCCATGCGGTCAACAAGGTGTTAAAAGACATCATCGTTAAATCTAAATCGTTAAGCGGTTTCGATGCGCCTTATGTGCCGGGCTGGGATTGTCACGGTTTGCCGATTGAATTACAGGTAGAGAAGAAAATCGGTAAAGCGGGCGTTAAAGTATCCCCTGCCGTTTTCCGAAAAGCCTGCCGCGAATATGCGGGAAAGCAGGTCAACATACAAAAAGAGGCCTTTATCCGGCTGGGTATTTTAGGCGATTGGGAGGCATCCGTATTTAACCATGGACTTTGCTTTTGAAGCCGACATCGTGCGCTCGCTAGGCAAAATCAGCCAGAACGGCCACATAGCAAAAGGCGCCAAACCCGTACACTGGTGTACCGATTGCGGTTCGGCGTTGGCTGAAGCGGAAGTCGAGTACGAAGACAAACATTCGCCTGCGGTCGATGTACGGTTTCAGGTCGTTGATGAAGATGGATTTTTGAGCCGGTGCCATCATGTGCCTGAGCATGAAGGATCCGGGCCGTTATCGGTGGTCATCTGGACGACCACGCCGTGGACCTTGCCGGCAAACCAGGGCGTTGCGTTAAATCCCGATCTTGAATACGCCGTGGTGCAATGCGAAAAAGACGGCAACAAAGAGCGTCTGGTCGTTGCAGAAGCCCTGCTTAAAGATGCGATGCTGCGTTACGACATCGAAAACTACCATGTAGTCGCTTACTGCAAAGGCGCAGAGCTGGAGCATCAGTTATTGCAACATCCTTTTTATGATCGGCAAGTGCCTATCATTCTGGGCGACCATGTCACTACCGAAGCCGGTACCGGTGCGGTGCATACGGCGCCGGGTCACGGCCAGGACGATTATGTGGTCGGTTTGAAATACGGCTTGCCGGTTGATAACCCGGTCGGCAATGACGGCGTTTTCCTGCCGAACACGGAAATCTTTGCCGGTGAACATGTGTTCAACGCCAATGCCCATGTCCTGGAAGTGCTCGAACAACAAGGTAAATTGGTGCATCACGTAGCGATACTGCACAGCTATCCGCATTGCTGGCGGCATAAAACCCCGATTATCTTCCGGGCCACGCCGCAGTGGTTCATCTCGATGGATAAAAACAAACTGCGCGAACAGGCGCTTGATGAAGTCAAGCGCGTCGCCTGGATTCCTGAATGGGGTCAAGCGCGCATTGAAAGCATGATGGAAGGCCGTCCTGACTGGTGCATCTCCCGTCAGCGCACCTGGGGCGTACCGATTACGTTTTTTGTCCACAAAGAAACCGGGGAATTACACCCGCGCACCGCTGAATTGATTGAGCAGGTGGCTCAGCGCATCGAACAACAAGGCATAGAAGCCTGGTTTGAACTGGACGCGGCCGAGTTATTAGGCGATGAAGCCGAGCATTACGAAAAAATGACCGATACGCTGGATGTCTGGTTCGACTCCGGCGTAACCCACGCCTGCGTGTTGGAAAAGCGCGAACAGCTGAGCTTTCCGGCCGATTTGTATCTGGAAGGCTCCGATCAGCATCGCGGCTGGTTCCAGTCATCATTGCTGGCCTCGGTCGCGATGAATGAGGTTGCACCGTACAAGGCTGTGTTGACGCACGGCTTTACCGTCGATGCCGACGGCAAGAAAATGTCCAAATCAAAGGGCAATGTGGTTGCCCCGCAATCGGTTATGAAAGATCTGGGCGCGGATGTGTTGCGCCTATGGGTTGCAGCGACCGATTATCGCGGCGAGATGACCGTGTCGGATGAAATTTTAAGGCGCACCTCGGACGGCTACAGACGCCTCCGGAATACCGCGCGATTTTTGCTGTCCAACCTGGATGATTTTGACCCGGCGCAACATTTGGTTGACAGCAAGGATTTGCTGGCACTGGATCGCTGGGTTATGGACCGAGCGTTCGCGTTGCAGGAAGAAGTTAAAACGGCCTACGAAACGTATCAATTCCAGCACATCTACCAGAAAGTGCATCATTTTTGCGTGATCGATCTGGGCGGCTTTTACCTGGACATCATCAAGGATCGTCAATACACCGCAAAAGCCGACGGCTTGGCGCGGCGTTCGGCGCAAACCGCGATGTACCATGTGCTTGAAGCGCTGACCCGCTGGTTGGCGCCGATCATCAGTTATACCGCCGATGAAATCTGGCAATACCTGCCGGGCGAGCGTAGCGAATCGGTGTTTTTGGAAACCTGGTATCAGGGTCTGGTTGAACTGGATGACGATTCCGCTTTTAACCGCGAGTTCTGGCAAAAAGTCATGGCCGTTCGAGCCGCTGTCGGCAAGGAACTGGAAAAAAGCAGAGCCAAAGGCGACATCGGTTCCTCGCTGAATGCGGAACTCGAACTGTATTGTAATGCCGAGTTTTTTGATGTCTTAAAGCAGTTGTCGAATGAGCTGCATTTTATCTTTATTACCTCCAATGCTTCGGTCATCGCTGAACACAATGCGCCTGAAGAGGCTATTCAGACTGAAATTGAAGGTATTAAATTAAAAGTTGTCGTTTCCGAACATGACAAATGTGTGCGTTGCTGGCACCAGCGGCCTGACGTGGGCAAGCAAGCGGAACACCCGGAACTGTGCGGCCGTTGCGTGGAAAACGTAGCGGGTGATGGCGAACACCGGCACTATGCGTGATTTCATTATGTTGAAATGGTTGTGGTTGTCGTTGCTGGCGTTAGTTCTGGATCAAGGGAGCAAGCTTGCCATTGCGGGTTCCATGAAGCTGTATGAATCCATTCAGATCATGCCGTTTTTTAAGCTGACCTATGTACACAATACCGGCGCGGCTTTCAGTTTCCTAAGCGAGGCCGGCGGCTGGCAGCGCTGGTTTTTTGCCGGATTGGCCTTGGTGATCAGCGTGGTCATAGCGGTTTGGCTGACCCGCTTGAAAAACACGAGACCTTGCTGGCGGTGGCTTTGGCGCTGGTTTTAGGCGGCGCGGTCGGCAATTTGATTGATCGCTTGGCTTACGGCTATGTGATCGACTTTCTTGATGTTTATTACGAGTCCTGGCATTGGCCCGCTTTTAATATCGCAGATTCCGCCATTACCTTGGGCGTGGTGTTAATGCTGGCGGAGTCGTTTGGCCTAGTGCATCCGAA
>scf_100011_pt761 | contig 24266 bp, 20 predicted proteins | sample Micenr1anaerobic_FD_49594 | JGI IMG/M metagenome (IMG submission 49594) | reverse complement strand
TTCATGGTTTCATCCCATTCGTTTCTGGGCACGGAATCGTAAACGATACCGGCACCGGCTTGTATATGTAACATGTTGTTTTTGATCACGGCGGTTCTGATCGCGATCGCGGTATCCAGGTTGCCCGACCAGGCGATGTAGCCGACTGCGCCTGCATAAACGCCGCGCTTGACCGGTTCGAGTTCGTCGATAATTTCCATCGCGCGTATTTTCGGCGCGCCGCTGACGGTTCCGGCCGGAAAAGTCGCAGCCAGTACGTCAAAAGCGTTGTCGCCTTGCTGCAACTGTCCGGTGACGTTGGAGACGATGTGCATGACATGCGAATAGCGTTCGACGATCATTTTATCGGTTAACTGCACGGTACCGGTTTCTGCGACACGACCGACGTCATTGCGGCCCAAGTCGATCAGCATCAAATGTTCGGCCAGTTCTTTGGGATCGGCCAGCAGGTCTTTTTCCAGTTCAAGATCCTGCTCTGCGGTTGCTCCGCGCGGACGGGTACCGGCAATCGGGCGAACCGTGACCATGTTGTCTTCCAGTCTGACCAGGATTTCCGGCGACGAGCCGACGATATGGAAATCGTCCAGGTTCAGGTAAAACATGTACGGCGAAGGATTCAAGCAACGCAATGCCCGGTATAGGTTCAGCGGCGAAGCGGTGTAGGGGATGGACATGCGTTGCGATAACACTACTTGCATGATGTCGCCGTCGGTGATGTATTCCTTGGCTTTCAGTACCGCATCTTCAAAGCCCTGTTGGGTAAAGCCGGAGATGAAATCGGACTCTTCGACTTTTTTGTGCGTGTGATTCTTTACCGGCTTGGCTTGCAGCTCGCGCAGTTTGACGGCCAAATCATCAACCCGTGCAACGGCTCGGTTATAGGCGTCGGTTTCTTCAGGATTGGCGTGAGTCAGCAGCAGCATTTTGCCGGACAGGTTATCGAACACCAGCATTTCTTCCGACACCATTAGCAGGATGTCGGGATTGCCCAGCGGGTCGGGTTTTCCCGTGCTGCGCAACTTCGGCTCGATATAGCCGATGGTTTCATAGCCGAAATAGCCGACCAGGCCGCCGTTAAAGCGGGGCAGGGTGTCAATATCGGGAACGTTATAACGCGACTTAAACTGCTCGATCCAGATCAGCGGGTTATCGTGCGTGACCGACTCCAGCAGTTCGCCGTTTTGTTCCAGACGGATTTGATTGCCGGTAATTTTAACGACGCTAAGGCAGGGTAGACCGATGATCGAATAGCGACCCCATTGCTCGCCACCGTGTACCGATTCAAGCAAATAGGAATAAGCGCCGTCGGCCAGTTTCAGGTAGGCGCTCAAGGGCGTATCCAAATCGGCCAACACTTCGCGGCAAATCGGGATGCGGTTGTAGCCCTGTCGGGCATAGTGATTGAATTGCTCTGGGGTCATTTTTGCTATTCAATGTGTATATGCAAATGCGACGCTGGCGCGTCACTAGCTGCGTCCCCACGCCGGAGCCCTTACAAGACTCAGGGCAGGCGTGGGAACGGTGTCGGTCTTTAAACTGCCTTAGCCAATTCAGCACGCATTTCGTCGATTACTTTTTTGTAATCCGGTTGGCTGAAAATAGCTGAACCTGCGACGAAAGTATCGGCACCGGCTGCTTTAATTTCGCGGATATTATCGACTTTAACGCCGCCGTCGATTTCCAGGCGAATATCCAGGCCGCTGTTGTCGATTCTTGTTCTGACTTCACGCAATTTATCCAGCGCTGAAGGGATGAATGACTGGCCGCCAAAACCGGGGTTAACCGACATCAACAAAATCATATCCAGTTTATCCATGACATAATCCAGATAATGCAGCGGTGTGCCTGGGTTAAATACCAGTCCCGCCTTGCAACCGCAATCTTTAATCAATTGCAGGGTGCGGTCGATATGCACAGAGGCTTCGGGATGGAAAGTAATGATACTGGCACCGGCTTTGGCGAAGTCGGGAATAAGACGATCAACAGGCTCAACCATTAAATGAACGTCAATCGGTGCGGTAACGCCGTGTTTTCTCAGCGCTTCGCAAACCAAAGGCCCGATGGTCAGATTGGGCACGAAATGGTTATCCATGACATCAAAATGCACAACATCGGCGCCCGCTTTTAAAACATTATCAACTTCTTCACCCAGTTTTGCGAAATTGGCTGACAGAATGGAGGGAGCAATCCAGTTTTCGTTCATTTTGTGATCCTCTTGAATTAAAAATTATTAATTATATCTTTTTTTTGCACAAACTCTTATGTTTACGCTTGTGTTTATAATAGCCGCACTTGAAATCATCCGAACAAGCTTAACTCATGAAACTGGTAACCTTTACTTATAATCACGAAACCCGTGTAGGCGCTGTCGTTGATGGCTTTGTCGTTGACGGAAAAAATAATACTAAAATCCCGGTAACCATGCTCGAATTTCTGAGCGCAGGCTCCAGTGCGCTGGATGCCATGCGGCAGCAGATCGACAGCGGCAACGACCGTATCGCGCTGGACCAGGTCAAGTTGCATGCGCCGGTGCCGAGGCCGGGTAAGTATTTAGGGATCAGCCTGAACTATGCCGACCATATCGAAGAGACCGGACTGGACAAGCCGGAATACCCCAGTTTTTTCACCAAACAGGGCACCTGTGTGATCGGGCCTGGCGATGCGATACATCGGCCTAAAGTGTCCGATAAGCTGGATTATGAAGGCGAGCTGGCGTTTGTTATCGGTACCCGCTGTCGCCATGTGCCGGTCGATAAAGCTCACCAGGTCATTGCCGGTTTTACCATTGCCAATGACGTTTCGGTGCGCGACTGGCAGTTTCGTTCGCCGACGTTTACGCTGGGAAAATCATTCGATACCCATGGTCCGCTGGGGCCGTGGATCGTTACCGCCGATGAAATCAGCGACCCGCATAATCTGGATCTTAAAACCTGGATTGACGATGAGCTGCGGCAAAACTCCAATACCCGGCAGATGATTTTTAACTGCTATGAAATGATCGCCTATTTGTCGCAAGCGATGACGCTGGAACCGGGCGATGTGATTGCCACAGGCACTCCAGCCGGTGTCGGCGTAAAAATGAAGCCGCGCGGTTATATGTTGCCGGGGCAAACCGCCCGGATTGAAATTGAGGGTATCGGCACGCTGGTTAATCCGGTTATTGAGGAGCCGGATGATTTAGGCGTTAGTCGGTAGTAAGCGGCACGTCCGCAGGTTCTGAGCAGCTTTTCATAAATTTAAGCCAGCTGATTTGCATCGTATGTTTAAACCGTAACCAAAACAGCGTCGGTTGCTCTTGAAAACATGTTTCCCCGTTAGTAATAAATTCGAATGCAGGAAACTGTGAGCAAAGGTGCTGTTTTTTTGCGCACTTAACGCTTATGCTGAAAACCATTAATATATAGAGATTCATCGTCGATGAGCAACAAGCAAACAAAAAGCCTGGGTGTTACCCTGATTGAACTCATAATTACGATTTCCATTGCCGCTATTCTTGCGGGTGTAGCCATACCCAGTTTTACATCAATCATAAACAGCACCCGGTTAACTACTTATGCCAATGAATTGGTTGCATCGTTAAGCTTGGCACGTAGCGAAGCCGTTAAACGCGGCGTGCAAATCAGCGTCCGAAGAAAAGGAAGTACAAATCAAAACTGGGATTCAGGTTGGGATATTTTTACCGATTTGGACGGAGATGGCGTGTTTGATACTGCGGACACTTTGCTAAAAACCTACCCGGCTTTGACCAGCGGATTTACTTTAAGAACCGGGACTGCAGGCTATCAGGACTTTGCGGCCTATTTGCCCAGCGGCCTGAGCCTAAGCTCTAGCGGCGACACCTTCAGGCTATGCACTGGTTCAGCCGATACCGCGAGCTCCCGTGCAATTGAAATAAATGCACTGGGTCGGCCGAAAACTTCTGAAGAAGCAACGGCATGTCCGTGACCCAGCCAAAAACCTTTGCTTGGCGCCATGATGCCTTATGAATAAAGATAGCGGATTCACCTTAATTGAAGTGTTAATCGCGACGCTGGTTTTGGCTGTCGGCTTACTCGGGCTTGCAGGACTGCAAGCCGCCAGTATCAAAAATAATCTGAGCGCCTATAATCGTAGCCAGGTTACGCAGCTGGCTTATGATATGGCCGACAGAATGCGAGCCAATAAAAATGAAAGTCTGAATCCGACAACCGGTAATGTTATTGCAGCCAGCACCTACCTGACGATGGCTCCGGCAGATGCCGCAGTTCAGGCAAATTGTGCAACCGTGACTGGCTGTACCGGTGCGCAAATGGCTCAAAATGACCTGTTCCAGTGGAACGCCGCCTTAATCAACATCCTGCCCAGTGGCACGGGAACCATAACGGTTGTCGCTGCAACGCGTGTTTTTACCATTACTATCAACTGGGATGACAATCGGGACGGTGATGTTGATGGCGATGGCGGCGCTAGTGAAGGTGATGTCGACAGTGATGGCGATACCGATGACGATCCCTTCTTTCAAACGAGCTTTCAGTTATGAAGCAGCCTAAAAGCCCGCAAACAGGTTTTACCCTGATAGAGCTGATGATCGCCATGCTGCTGGGCGCGTTCTTAACAGGCGGCATCATGCAGATTTTTCTCGGCTCCAGGCAGACCTACAGAATGCAGGAGAATCTGTCCAGGCTCCAGGAAAACGGCCGGTTTGCCATGGATTTTATTACCCGAGATAATCGCATGATGGGATTTCAGGGCTGTGCATCCCGATCAACAGTCCCCAACATTATCATTGATCCTAAAAACCCCAATCCGAATCCCGCCCCTGCCACGCTTGCTGCCGGTCTTAGCACGCCACTTGTCGGCAGCGACAATGTGACCAATAACTGGAGTGCCGGCGCATGCGGCGCGTCCAACGCCTGTGTGGCCGGAACCGATGCGGTCACTTATCATTTTGGCGGAAGCTGCGGCGGGTATTTGACAGGGAATATGGGGACCAATAACGCCAATATTCAAATACCGGCAGCCAATAGCTGCAATATCAATATGTACGATGTGCTTATGCTTTCCGATTGCAGTGCAGCGGATATCTTCATCGCAACCAGCGCCTCATCCGGCAGCGGAGTCCAGACTATCGCACATGCCAATAATCAAAACACCACTAATAACCTCAGCAAACTCTACGGTTCCGATGCCGAAGTGCTGGTATTTAGGACATACAGTTTTTTTATCCGTAACAATACCGGCGGCGAACCGGCATTATGGCGCTTGGATAATGCCAAACCTGCGAGCGCAACCAATCCTATCGAATTGGTTGAGGGCGTTGAGAACATGCAGATTTTATACGGTGCAGATACGGATGTTACGCCGGATGGTACAGCCAATTATTACGTGCCTGCGGGCACAGTCGGACTCAATATGAATCAAGTGGTCAGCATCCGCGTCAGTGTTGTAGTAAGAAGCATGAATGACGGCTTAGCCGCGCAGCCGGTGGCCTATACATACAATGGCGCAACGGTCACGCCGACCGACCGGCGGATCAGGCGGGTTTTTACTTCAACCATTGCCTTGCGCAACCGGTTGCCATAAAAGGAAGATGTTAATGATTAACCAATATTCTTCATTTAAGCACCAGTCCGGCGTGGTGCTGCCTGTCAGTATGATTATGTTGCTGTTGCTCACCTTAATCAGCGTCACCGCCAGTCAAGTGACCGGTCTTGAAGAGAAGATGGCCGGAAACAGCAGGGATTCCAATCTTGCCTTTCAGGCTGCGGAAGCGGCCTTGCGTGGCGGCGAAACGTTTTTGAAACAAGCGAACCTGCCCGCGTTCACGGCAACAGGCACTAACGGTTTATACAACGAAGCCGGCACGCCGCCTCAACAGAACGACGATTGGTCAAGCTTCAACACGGTAACCTACAGCGCGCCCTCTTTAAGCCATACGGCCAGCGCCCCTCTTTATGTGATTCAACAATTAAACTCTATCGGCAGCGGCTCTCTGGATGCCGGAAATTACAACGAAAATGAATTATATCGGGTCACCGCGCGGGGAGTCGGTGGTACCAGCACTGCCGTTGTCGTACTGCAATCGGTTTATAAACGCTGATTCTCCCATCAAACCCGAATATCGCCACACACAATCAATCGGAACGGCTCTCATGAAAATGAACAACACTAAAAGATGCCTGCATATCGTTTTTCAGCTTGTCTTTGCCGCCTGTTCGAGCATGCTGCCAACAGCTTTTGCTGTGGATTTAAACATTGCCCAGTCGCCATTGACCATTTCGCAGGCGGCCTCGCCACGAGTCATGCTCACCATGTCCCGCGATCACCAGCTTTACATCAAAGCTTATACCGATTATTCCGACCTGGATAACAACGGTACACTGGACACCAGTTATATCGATACTTTTGATTACTACGGCTATTTCGATAATCAAAAATGCTACACCTATGTCAACAGCCGCTTTGAACCGGCAAGTGCCGCAACAGGCGCCAACAGCCATCACTGTAGCAGTCAATGGAGCGGCAACTTCCTGAACTGGGCTACCATGACGCGAATGGACGTTATCCGCAAAGTGCTGTACGGCGGTTTTCGATCCACGGATACTGCCGATACGGTGCTGGAACGTAGTTTGATACCCTACGATGTGCATTCCTTCGCCAAGGTATTTACCGCAGCATCAACAACGGACATGCAAAAATACGTCCCTTATGCCCAAACAACCATCAGTTTATGTAACCTCACCCAAGGCTCCGGCCTTGCCAAAGATGCCAGTACCGCGACCTATCCCCCTCTGCTGCGGGTAGCGAGCGGCAGTTTTCCAAGCTGGGCAGCTTCCGAAGTAACTCAGTGCCAGTGGGGCTCAGGAACACAGCCGGCCAATAGCGCCAACTTGGTCAGCGCAAATACGGACACCGGGCTCAATGTCCGGGTCAAGGTTTGCGTCTCAGGCCTGGAGGAAACCAATTGCAAAACCTACGGCAGCAATAAGAAACCCACCGGCTTGCTGCAAAAATACGCTGAAGCCAGCAAACCGGTGTATTTCGGCCTGATGACCGGCAGCTGGGCTAAAAACAAATCGGGCGGTGTGTTACGCCGCAACGTGAACCAGATGTTTGACAACAGTACCAGTAGTACCAACGAGGTCGATAAAACCAATGGTCAATTTCTTAATCAGGCAACTACCGATGCCGGCATTATCAATGCCCTTAACCGCTTTAGAATCAGCAGTTATGATTTCACCAATCATGTTTACCAAAGCTCCTGCAATAGCCCCGGTTTGCTCAGTTTTAATAATGGGCAATGCGTAGAATGGGGTAATCCTTTAAGCGAGACTTACCTGGAATCGTTGCGCTATTTGGCCGGTAAGGCAGCTCCGACGACGGCTTTTGATACCAGCGATTCCGCTTTTATTCCCTCACTGCCCCAAGTCAGCTGGGCGGATCCGATGCCTGCCGCCGAATGGTGCGCAACCAATTCAGTCATAGCGATTTCAACGGGGCTCAACTCCTTTGATGGCAATGAGCTCAGCAACGATTTGGGCATCAATGCCGCAACCGAAACCGACGCCGTCGGCACCGCAGAAAACATTAGCGGCGACTATTTGGTCGGCAGCAACGGCACTACGAACAATAAACAGTGCAGCTCCAAGTCGGTCAGCAATTTATCGTCGGTGGCGGGCATTTGCCCTGAAGTACCCAGTTTGGAAGGTACCTATAACATCGCCGGTTTGGCTTATTACGCCCGCACCCACGACCTGCGTTCCGACAGGGACGGAAAACAAAATGTTAATACCTACAGCGTAGCGCTTGCAGAAAGCTTGCCGAAGTTTGAAATCCCCGTCGGCAACGGCACCGTCACCTTGCTGCCCGCTTGCGAAGCCAATTCTACGGCCAGTGCAACTGCCGCCACCAGCAATTGGCGTATTTGCAGCATGACCGATTTAACGGTGGAAAGCCTCACCTATGCCGACGGCAAATTGGTTTCCGGCAGTTTAAAAGTCAACTGGGAAGATTCAACCTGGGGTAATGATTACGACATGGATGGTATCGCCAGGCTTAAGTTCTGTGTCGGTTCAAGTTGTACGCCGGGCGCCACAAACAATGCCGCTCCCAGTGCAGGGAATACGACCATCAAGGTTGAGGCTTCCGTACTGCAAGCCGCTGCCGGACATGCATTGCGCTTTGGTTACACCATAACCGGCACCACTGGCGATGGCGTCGTGCTGCCGATTTTGCGTCCCGGAGGCAGCAACTTCAATTTAGGTGCTGCTTTACCATCCGGCGTCACAAGTCCCACGACTACCAGCTATACCCAAGGCACTCCCAGTGCCAAGTTACTGGAAAATCCGCTGTGGTACACGGCTAAATACGGCGGCTTCGATACGGTTGATTCCAGTCTGGCGGACACCCCTGCCAATCAATCCTGGGATAAAGATAACAATGGCATACCCGATGCATTTTTCAGGGCATCCAATCCCGCGCTTCTGGAAAATGCGCTGGATACCATTCTTAACGACGTGTTGATAAAATCCGGGTCGTCAGCTTCGGTAACCACCAATTCAACCCGTCTGGACACCAACAGCGTTGTTTACCAAGCTAAATTCAACAGTGGCGATTGGACAGGCCAATTGCTCGCCTATTCGATCAATGCCAACGGCAGCATCGCCGCCAATCCGACCTGGGATGCCGGGCAACGGGTCACTGCGCAAGGCATCAATGACCGTTCGATTTTTAGTTATAACCCGACTGCAACAACTAAGGGTATTTCATTTCTATGGAGTAATTTGAATGCGACCCAGCAGGCATTGCTTACCGCAAACCAGGTCGACTATCTGCGTGGCGACCAAGCCAACGAACAACCCTCCGGCACACTCCGTAAACGTTCAGGGACAAACGCATTATTGGGGGACTTGGTTAATTCCGACCCGTGGTATATCAGCAGTGGCCGCAATTTTGGCTTCGATAAATTGCCCGGCACCGAAGGCAGTAGTTACTTAACTTTTCGTGACAGTGCTGCGTTTAAGGCCAGAACGCCGATGGTGGCAATTGGCGGAAACGATGGCATGCTGCACGTTTTTAACGCCAATATCACAGGTACCGGCAACGGCAACGAGCTCTTCGCTTACGTGCCGCACACGGTATTGGCTAATTTATCGGCATTCACTTCCCCGACCTACTTAAGCAGCGGCCAGCACAAATATTTTGTCGACGGCGCTCCTATTGCCGGCGACGCTTATTTCGATGCCGATGGCAACGGTCAGAAAGAGTGGCGGACAGCGCTGGTTGGAACCTTGGGCGCCGGCGGCAAGGGCATCTTCGCTTTGGATATGACTTTCCTGAGTCCTGCCAGCTATGCGAGTGCTGAAACAAGTTTTACCGCAAATAGGGTGCTATGGGAAATCAACGCCAGTTCCGCCCCCGTGGCAACCGACTTGACAGATGATTTGGCAGGCAGCAACAAACGCTACGGCTTTACCAATCATTTGGGCTATATGCTAGGCCAAGCCTCGATTGTGCGCATGGCGAACGGCGATTTTGCCGCGGTATTCGGCAACGGTTACAACAGCGTTAATCAAAAAGCCGTACTGTATATCGTCGATATAAAAACCGGCGCGCTTATCAAATCAATCTCAACAGAAACCGGCGATACCAGTAGCCCAAATGGCCTATCAACGCCTATCTGTGTTGACGTTAACGGCGACCGTATTGTTGATGTCATTTACGCCGGCGATTTTAAAGGGAATCTCTGGAAATTCGATGTCAGCAGCAGCACCGCCAGTCAATGGGAGGTGGCATTTAAAACCGGCACTAGCCCCAAGCCGCTATTTATAGCCAAAGACAGCTCTGGAGTTGCCCAGCCGATCACGGCCAAACCGCAGGCAGGCCTACATCCACCTTCATTAGGCACATACGGTGTATTAGTTTATGTAGGGACCGGCAAATATTTTGAAACCGGCGACAATACCGTGCCTGCGTCGCCGCAAACACAAAGCTTTTACGGCATTAAAGACCTTTGCGTAAAACGCGCCGGTACCAGCGACACATGCAGCAGTACCTCCCCAAATGCCGTGCGCTCAGAACTGGTACAACAATCCATTCTGGCTGAAGGTACTGCGGGTAACTTTAGTGTACGGGTCACATCCAAAAATGACATTAATGTTCATGGCGACCCGGCCAAAAAAGGCTGGTACATGGATTTACTAACCCCGCCCAGTACCGCTGCCGGCGAACGCGTGGTTGTGCAGGCGCTATTAAGAAACGGGCGGATTATTTTTGCGACCATGACGCCCGATAACGGCAAATGCTCTTTTGGCGGCAGCAGTTGGCTAATGGAACTGGACGCGCTGACAGGCAATCGTCTTAATGAAACGCCTTTCGATTTATCAGGTAATGGTATTATCAGTAGCGAAGATATGGTTAAACTTGTCGATACTAACAACGATAATGTTGTTAATAGTAGTGACGCCAGCACATCGGTATCCGGTAAAAAATCAACGGTGGGCATTATCAAGACACCTGGCGTAGTCAGCGCGGGAACTGTTGAATACAAATACACCAGTGGATCTTCAGGATCATTGGAGAGCACGACGGAATCGACGTCCGGCGCTGGAACTCGCCAATCCTGGCGGCAATTACGTTAGGCGATACCGGCGTTCATGCTCAACATTAATTTTTCACATATATCTAAGAAATATGACTAAACAACAAGCTTTTACTTTAATTGAACTCATGGTAACCGTGGCAATCGTGGGCATTCTTGCCGGTATTGCTTATCCCAGCTATCAGGATAGTGTTATGAAATCGCGTCGAGCGGATGCGAAAGGGGCGTTATTGGGGTTCGCTAATGCGATGGAGCGGCATTTCACGGAAACTAACAGTTATTTAGGGGCTGGAACGACTAACGGTAATACCGGGATTCCGACTGTTTTTTCAGCTACCAGTCCCGTTGATGGTGGAACTGCATATTACAATTTAACCATCAATGCGGCGACTGCCGGCAGCTACACGCTGAATGCGGCACCGACCGGCGCCCAGACCAATGATAAATGCGGCACGCTGTCGTTAACCCAAACCGGCGCTAGAGGTATTTCAACGGCTATACCGGTGGCGGATTGCTGGTAATTGCCGACTTATTCGTCGCTATCCCTCAAGTGCCTTTCTTGATGGTAAAAAAACTTAATTTACCAACATTCTTTTTAACCACGGCTCTGGTCGGCAAGGTAAATATAACCGTCACTTTCAGACCGCCAAATTCGGATTCGTCCAAGACCAGCTCGGCGCCATGTATTGTTGCAATCCGTTGCACGATCGAAAAACCCAGGCCGGTGCCTTGTGCTTTGTTGGCGGTTTCAACGCAGCGATGAAAGCGTTTCAGCGAGTTTTCGTATTGGTCGGGCGCGATGCCCGGTCCCGAGTCTTCAACGCACAGTCGTAATTGATGTTCCGTCCCTATCAGGCTAACCCTGACCATTCCGTGAGCCGGGGTATATTTAATGGCGTTGTCGATAATGTTCCTGATCAAAATATTGATCAGCAGGGTGTTGGCCACGATGGGTACCGCATTAATTTCGTCGTACTCCATGTGAATCCGTTTTTTATGCGCCTCGGGGTCCAGCTCGGCAATAATTCGCATCACTTCACGACTGAGCACCGTCGTTTCTTTGGCTAAATACTCGGTGCCGGATTCGATGCGCGAGAAGGTCAATAATTGTTGCACCATATAGGTCATGCGATTAACGGCTTGTTCAATTCGCTTGAGCGCCTGATGGCGAACCGTCTCGTCACTGGTGCGCATGGCAACCTGGGCCTGGGTGAGCAGTCCGGCCAACGGCGTTCTTAATTCGTGCGAGGCGTCGGCGGTAAAGCGGCGCTCATGCTCAAAGGCCTGCTCAAGCTGGGCAAACAGGTTGTTGATCTCATTCACCACCGGAATGATTTCCTTGGGGAGCTTTTTACTGGATAGCGGCTTAAGAAAGCTGGCTTCCCGCCTGGATAAGGCTATTTCCAACCGATTAAGCGGTTTTAAGGAGTGCCCGACAATAATCCAGATAACGATGCCTAAAATCGGCAAGCCGACCAAAAATTGCATCACCAATTGCGCCGAGATTTCATCGGTCAATTCGGCGCGGATCTCTTCCTTTTGGCCGACATGAATAATATATTCGCCATTTGAGCTGGAAATGCTGAAGACATGCCACACATGTTTATCGATATTGGTTTCACTGAAGCCGTTAGCCGCTGAGGAAAAGGCAAATGTTGGCGCACTTTCCGAACGCAGTAATAATCCGTCGTTTTTGGACCATAGCTGGAAAGCGACTTTTCTTTCGTATTTATGGCCTAAAGCGCTGGCCTCCAAAAGCCCGTCAAATACTTCCCATAATTGATCGTCAATATTTTTTTGCTTAATCCGTGTGCCGTAGACTCAAGTGGGTTGACTGAACGCAGTAACAAGTCGTCCTCTTTAGCCCAGAGTTGAAAGGCGCTTTGCCTTTTATTTTTGCGCCCGGTATAGGGGTGTAAGCGTTCATCGGTCTGCGTTTGCGCCCAATGCTTGGATAGCGAACCTTCCCGCACCAGGCTTTCCACAAACACATGCAACACTTTGGCCGATTGCGCCAATTCTGCATCGAACAGACTGGCAACTTCGTCGCGGGTGACTTTGTAGCTCATATAGGCCGTCACTCCCCAGATCAACATGGATGCGGAGAGCAGGCTAAACAACAGCAGTTGGCGTAGCGAATAATTCATTAATTCTCGGGACTATTCAGTAGGTAGGAAATGGAACGCGGATGACGCGGATGAATATGATCAGCGCAGATAATTCAAAAAAATCTTATTCATCATCATAAATAATCAGCATCATCTGCGTTCTATTATTAAAAAGTTAATACTTCATCGATAATGTAACCCACACCACGGACGGTGCGGATAATGGACGGGTCGAGCTTTTTTCTCAGATGGTGAATATGAACCTCCACGGTATTGCTTTCTACATCGGAATCCCATGAATACAAGCTTTCTTCAAGTCGGGCGCGGGAAATAACCCGGCCGATATTGCTCATTAAAAAACTCAGTATCTCGAATTCTTTTTGCGACAGATCAACCTTTTCATCGTTCCAGGTGACTTGATGCGAGGCCGGGTCCAAAACAATACCTTTATACTCGATATTCGGAACGCTACGGCCCTCGTTTCTTCTCGCCAATGCCCTTAACCGGGCGCAAACTTCATCCAGTTCAAACGGTTTAATCACAAAATCGTCGGCGCCGCTATCCAAGCCCAGTACGCGATCGGGAACGGTATCCTTGGCGGTCAATACCATCACCGGCGTTTCATCTTTACGCGTTCTTAACGCTTTCAAAATATCCAGACCCTCCATGTCCGGCAAGTTAAGATCCAGTACGATCAGCTCATAGCTATTGATTTTCAGGGCCTCGTCGGCCAGCTTGCCGTTGGTGAGCCAGTCAACCGCATAACCTTCCATTTTTAAACCTTCGACCAGTCCTTCGCCCAGTATTTCGTCGTCTTCAACCAGTAACAGTCGCATATGCTCTCGCTTTAAAAGTAGTTAGTCATCAACAAAAAAGTATAAGCGTAATCAAGCAAAGTTAAGTTCTACTTAAGCTTCGTGCAGGCTTTAAAGTCGACAAGGTGTCTTATTCATCAGCGGCTCTCGTGTTAAACTGACAGCCATTTTAAACCATTTAGTCAAAAATCTCTTGCCGCCGCTTAGTCTCTATATTCATATTCCCTGGTGCATTAAAAAATGCCCTTATTGCGATTTTAATTCACACGCGGCTAAATCCGAACTGCCTGAATCGGCCTATATAGCCGCATTGCTGGATGATTTAGCCCTCGACATAGAGCGCTATAATATCACCAGACCGATAAGCAGCATTTTTATCGGCGGCGGTACGCCCAGTTTGTTTTCGCCTGAAGCGATTAACCGGTTATTGCGCGGCATAGAGCAACAGCTGCGGCTTGAAGAGGGGCTGGAGATTACCCTCGAAGCCAATCCAGGCACTTTTGAAAGCCATAAATTCGCTGAGTTCAGGGCGTTGGGTATCAACCGCCTATCGATCGGCATACAAAGTTTTAACGATCCCTTACTAAAAAAACTGGGTCGCGTCCATTCGGCGCAGGAGGCCATTCATGCCGCCGATATTGCCCGCCAGTCGGGTTTTGACAATTTCAACCTGGATTTGATGTTCGGCTTGCCGGGTGCAAGTCCTGAAAGCAGTAAAATAGACATACAAACGGCGGTAAGTCTCAAGCCTACCCATATTTCCTTTTACCAGCTAACGTTGGAGCCTAATACCTGGTTTCACAAGTTTCCGCCCAAACTGCCTGATGATGAAACAATCTTCAGCACGCAAAAGGAATGTCAGCAGCTATTGGCGGATCACGGCTATCAACAATATGAGGTCTCGGCTTACAGTAAACAAGGCCTGCAATGCCGCCATAATGTAAATTATTGGCAGTTTGGCGATTATTTGGGTATAGGCGCGGGCGCACACGGGAAAATCACCCAAAGTTTGCCGCAGTCTATTATTCGCAGTTTTAAGCCCAAAAGCCCGGAGCAGTATTTAAGCAACTCGCATAAAAACGGCGGGGCCGACGTTATTGCTGTAGCGGAGTTGCCTTTGGAATTTATCATGAACCATTTACGCCTGAAGCAGGGTTTTATGCTGGAAGACTATCAGGCGGCAACCGGCCTTGCGGCAGCGACGCTGGAGCCTGCCTTATCCGACTGCGTGAAGCAAAACTTGCTTATCCGGCAAAACAATCACTATTATTGCTCAGAACAAGGCTGGAACTTTCTGGACAATATTTTAGAGAAATTCATCGTTACTACTTAGTCGACAAAAATGGAACGCAGATGACGCTGATAGTTATGATTAAATAAGATTTTCTTAAATTATCTGTATTTATCATATTCATCTGCGTCATCTGCGTTCCATTGGATTTAACGATGTTGAGTCGTTACAATTCATTCCTTAACCCTCTGCAAACTCACTACCTATAATTATCATGCTTGATTATCAAAAAGACTTTATTTCCTATGCGCTGGATTGCGGCGTGCTCAAATTCGGCGAATTCCAGTTAAAATCAGGTCGCACCAGTCCTTATTTCTTCAATACCGGTTTATTCAATACCGGCGCTCAACTTGGTAAACTGGGGCAGTTTTACGCTCAGGCATTGATTCAATCCGATATTAAGCCGGATATCCTTTACGGTCCTGCGTATAAAGGCATCCCGCTGGTCAGCGCTACATCGATTGCCTATGCCGGGTTAACCGGCGAAGACATTCCCTTCGCCTTCAACCGCAAAGAAGCAAAAGATCATGGCGAGGGCGGTAGTCTGGTGGGCGCGCCGCTACAGGGCAAGGTACTTATCCTTGATGATGTGATTACGGCCGGCACTTCGGTCAGGGAATCCGTAGACATCATAAAAAATGCCCATGCGACACCGGCGGGCGTATTAATTGCGCTGGACAGGCAGGAAAAAGGCCAAAATGACGTTTCCGCTATTCAGGAAGTTGAAGATCAATTTGCAATGCCGGTGATTGCGATCATTACCCTGGCAAATATTATTGAATATCTAACGGCTGATGCCGATGTAGAAGCATCTTTGCTCGACGCGATAAAAGCTTATCAGCATCTTTACGGTATTTAATAAATGCACCTGTCCACTCAAAAAATAAACATCTTAAGCTAACAGTTCTTAAGATATAGACTACAATTATCCAAAAATTACCGTCACCTGATATTTCGACTAACTTATAAAATCATGTTAGTAACAAAAGGCGTACCATGAGGAATATGGAATTTAAAGAACAAATGCACGAATATTCGGTATGGCGTGCAAAATTGGTTCAAGCTGTAGAAATGTATCACCAATGGCGTAGTCGCTATGGCATGAATGATCCTCACAGTGCCGATACCATTTTAAATATTCTTGATGGCCTGCAATCGGACAAGATCACGCTGGCTTTTGTTGCTGAATTTTCCCGCGGCAAAACCGAGCTGATCAATGCCCTGTTTTTTGCCGAAACAGGCGTCAGACTGCTCCCGTCTTCGCCGGGGCGCACCACCATGTCGCCTACCGAACTTTTTCACGATGAAAAAGGCGGCAATTACATCCGTTTGCTCAATATCGAAAGCCGCCTTGAAGACATTTCACTGGCTGAATTCAAGAAAAACCCGGATCGCTGGACCCAGATTGACCTTGACTGCGATTCGCCTACGCAAATGCAGGAAGCGTTTAAGGAACTGGTCGCTACCAAGCAGGTCGATCGGGACATCGCCGACAAGTTGGGCCTGTGGAACGAGCGTGAAGCGGCAGAGCAGGGCATCATCAATCCGGAAAAAGTTGAAATCCCCTGCTGGCGTCATGCCTTGATCAGCTTTCCCCATCCGTTATTAAAAGAAGGCTTGTCGATACTCGATACGCCCGGCTTAAATGCTCTTGGAACCGAGCCTGAACTAACCTTAAGCATGTTGCCCAGCGCTCAGGCCATTATTTTTGTGCTGGCTGCCGATACCGGCGTTACCAAAAGCGACCTGGAAATGTGGCACAACCATGTTTGTCATAATCGTGGCGGCAGTAAACAGGGTTTAGCCGTAGTGATGAATAAAATCGATGCGATGTGGGATGATCTTGCCGATGAAAACGGCTATGACGATTCCATTCGTTCGCAAATAAAAACCTCGGCGACTACTTTAAAAGTAAACGAGAACGTCATTTTTCCCGTTTCAGCCAAACAAGCCCTGCTTGCCAAGGTTAAAGCCGATGAGTCTTTGCTTGAGAAAAGCCGTCTGGCCGCATTGGAAAACTACCTGGCCAACGATATTTTAAAGCAGCGCAAAAACATTCTGCTGGGAACCATTACTCGCGACATTGGTTTTCTGGTTAATGAATCGTCCAACTTAACAGGCGCTTCATTCGCAAATGCTGTTGCACAGCTTGATGAATTCAAAAAAATCGATTTCCAAAACGCGGATATGACCGGTAAATTGATGGCCGAGACGCGGGATCGACAAAATCTTTACATGGCCAATGTTGAAAACTTTCAGGCCAGTCGCCGGGTTTTTGCCGTTCAAGCCCAGATGCTGATTGATTCATTCGCCAAAGAAAAATTGATGGCATCATCAAAACCACCAAACATGACATGTCAAAGAGCCTGACAACCTACGGCATGAAGCAGAATATTCGTAAATTGTTTGATGAATTGCGCGATCTGTTGCAGGACTCTGTCGATATCACCAATGAAACCCGGCGGCTGGTCAAGGCGATACACAAAAAGTTTAAGGATGAATACGGATTTAAGGAGATCGAACCTCAGCTGTTTTCGATCAAGCAATATCAGATTGAACTGGAACAGATCTTTGATGAAGGCGAAGCCTTCCGTTCCAGCACCAAAACCACGATGTCGGAACAAAGCATTGTTATCAACAAGCTTTACAGCACCCTGATCGCTAAGGCCAGAAACATACTCAGACAGGCGCATGCCGATGCTACAACCTGGAGTAACGGCGTTTTAACACCTTTGATGCATCAAATTAAAGATCATAAAAAACAAATTGAAGGCCGTCTGCAAATGTTGAGAAAAATCAACGAATCGAAAGACAGCATTATTGAAAATATTGCCAGTCTTGAAGCGGAACTGGGGCCGTTAAAACGGCAACGCGAGGAATTGGCTATCATCATTAACGCGATGCAGCTGGATGTTGGCAGTTAAACGGGTATAAGGTTCAAACTGTTAGCTCTTAGGATGGGTGGAGGCGTTAGCCGAAACCCATCCTGGTTCTGTTCATTTTCTTCTAAAGATCAAATCCCAAACGCCGTGCCCCAAGCGTAAACCGCGCTGCTCGAATCTTGTTAACGGGCGGTATTCAGGGCGTTCGCAATAGTCGCCGGTTTGGCTGGTATTGCCAAGCCCCGCTCCTGCCGACAATATTTCCAGCATGTGTTCCGCATAATTTTGCCAATCGGTTGCCGCATGAAAATATCCGTCCGGCTGCAATTTCCGGGCTAATAATTCAACAAAACTGGGGCGGACGATACGCCGTTTATGATGCTTCTTTTTCGGCCACGGGTCGGGAAAGAACAAATGTACGCCGGCCAAGCTGTTATCGGCAACCTTGTGTTCAATAATATCAATCGCATCGTGACAATAAATCCTGACGTTGGTCAGGCCTTGTTGATCCAGCAGCAGCATTAAATGCCCGACACCCGGTTTATGCACTTCAATGCCGATATAATCATTATCAGGATTGGCCGCTGCCATCTTCGCCAGGCTGTCGCCGGTGCCGAAACCTATTTCAACAATCAACGGCGCTGCACGGCCGAAAACCTGGTTAAAATCATAGTCGGCATCAGGATCGAGACAATACCTGTCCCAATGACACTCCAGAGCCAATTGTTGGCCTTGGGTGATTCGTCCTTGCCGACGGATAAAGCTGCGAATTCTGTGCGTGGGTGTTTGTTCAGGAGATAGCATAAAAATACTATGATCATGGGTAGGGTTGGGTTCGAAGCTCCACACGTATTAACTTAAGCAGAAGGTCCGTATATTCAATCAATAAAAAGCAGATTGAATAATTCACCACGAAGACACGAAGTTCACGAAGAAAATCAAAGTAAAAACTTCGTGTCTCGGCAATTGCTCCTGCATCCATGCAGTCGTTCGTGGTGATATGTTTTGTTAAGTTGATGCTTATGAGGAGAGCAGCCTCTATGCAATTAAAAAAACAAGCCGTCTATCGGCGATGAGGCGGAAGCAAAACGCTTTCTTGGCATACGTCCCGCTAAAAACGCTTCCCTACCCGCTTCGATGCCTTTGCGCATGGCCGAAGCCATCAGTATCGGATTTTTAGCGGCGGCAATCGCGGTATTCATCAATACGCCGTCGCAACCCAGCTCCATCGCAATCGCAGCATCAGATGCCGTGCCGACGCCCGCATCAACCAAAATGGGCACCTTGGCATTTTCAACAATGGTCAGAATATTATAGGGATTACGGATCCCCAAGCCGGAGCCAATTGGCGCGGCCAGCGGCATGACCGCGACGCAGCCAATCTCTTCCAGCCGTTTGGCGGCAATCGGGTCGTCATTGGTGTACACCATGACGTCAAAGCCGTCTTTGACCAGCAGTTCGGCGGCGATATAGGTTTCCGCCACATCAGGAAACAAGGTGGTTTGGTCGGCCAACACTTCCAGTTTGACCAGATTGTGACCGCCGAGCAATTCCCGGCCCAGGCGACAGGTTCTTACCGCGTCTTCCGCGGTATAGCAACCGGCGGTATTGGGTAGGATGGTGTATTTATCCGGCGAAATGACATCCAGTAAATTAGGCTCGCCGGGATTCTGGCCGATATTGGTACGGCGTATCGCCACCGTCACAATTTGCGCGCCGCTGGCCTCAATGGCCAAACGGGTTTCTTCCATATCCTTGTATTTGCCGGTGCCGACCAACAATCTTGAATGATATTTGACCCCGGCTAGCACAAAGGAATCGTCCTGTCCGCCGCCAATCGCATGGACAATTTCCAGGCGATCTCCGGTCTGTAATACTTGGGTATCGTATTGCTGGAACGGCAAAATTTCCTTATTCAATTCAATCGCAATTTTCTTGCCGGTTAAGCCCAACTCGGCAACCACATCGGCAACCTTGCTGTTTTCAGCGCAGTCGCGGGTTTCGCCGTTCACATAAATCATCATCTGCTTAAACTCCGGCTGGTGTCCACGGTTCTGCGTTTTTGCACCGCTTGCGCCAGCTCTCTTAACAACGGAACGGTATCATCCCAGGACAAGCAGGCATCGGTAATGCTTTGGCCGTAGACCAGCGGCTGTCCTTCAACAACCTTTTGGCTGCCTGCCTTAAGATGGCTCTCGATCATCACGCCCATAATCCGGTGGTCGCCGTTGGTGATCTGCTGGGCGACATCGTCGCCGACGATCAACTGCCGCTGGCATTGTTTCAAGCTATTGGCATGACTGAAGTCGATCATGATATTCGGCTTTAGTTCCGCATTCACCAAGCCCTCAGCGACCTGCTCCACACTGACCGCATCATAATTAGGACGATCATTACCGCCTCTTAAAATGATATGCACGTCTTCATTGCCGGTGGTTGAGAAAATAGCCGAATGACCGGCTTTATTCAGCGAGATAAAGTGATGCGGACTCATCGCCGCGCCTATCGCATCAATGGCGATTTTTATCGTGCCGTCGGTGGAATTTTTAAAGCCGATAGGACAAGATACGCCCGACGCCAGTTCGCGGTGTCCCTGACTTTCGGTGGTTCTCGCGCCGATTGCGCCCCACGCGATCAGGTCCGAAACATATTGCGGCGTGATTAAATCCAGGTATTCAGTTGCAGCCGGAACGCCCACTTCATTAATATCCAGCAACAAGCGTCTGGCGATGCGCAGGCCTTTGTTGATATTAAAACTGGAATCCAGGTCAGGGTCGTTAATCAGGCCTTTCCAGCCGACCGTGGTGCGCGGTTTCTCAAAATAGACCCGCATCACGATCACCAGATCGTCTTCCAGCTCGTCTTTAATGACTTTCAAAAGCCGGGCATATTCATGCGCCGCTATCGGGTCATGAATGGAGCAAGGACCCACTACCACGACCAGTCGATCATCCAGACCGGTCAGTATTTTGTGGATGTCCTGCCGGGCCAGTGCAGTCGTTTGTGCCGCCGCCTCGCTAATCGGCATTTCGGTATGAACTTGAACAGGGGCAATAACTTCCTTAGTCCCGCAAATTCTCAAGTCATCAGTGTTATATTTTGTATGCATGAAAGCTATCAACCCGTCACAGGATTATTGTCAGAATTTGTCATTTTAACCGATTTTAAAGTTCTTTTGTTAGAGTTCTTGCCGCCTTAAACACGGCTACCCCAAGTCCGGCCAATTGGCTCCGAGCAAAATCAAATTGACCGCTCAGGATATAAACCGGGTTATTTGTATACATAAGCCTGTAGGCCACATCAGCGTTGCAAGATTTCGCTTAATAAAACCGATAAGATTTACTAATAAATAGGGTGTTGAGGAAACTTATGCGGACAGCGCTGTATCGTGACGCTGTTATATGAATAAGCCTGAAAAAATCATTTAATCCAGGGTAAACACCAAAAGCACTAAAATATTTAAAAGAGATACCCCGTTGTAGATCGCCACCCAAAGAGTGAATGACGGTGCCATGCAACCACCGATTTATCTGATGTCTTTCGTGGGCCAACCGCGGCTTTTAAGATAGAGTCCTGTTTCTGGAGGCGGAGTCTGGCGGGTATCTGATTTTAATTAAACTGTGTTATTTAACACACTAAAAACAGGTTATATGACGCACTTCCAGTGAAACACCGCCCCGCGATAAAAGCGTATCGATTGCACAGGCTAGGCGCATCAAAAGAATAGACAGCAAAATCGATTCACAACTAACGAGTAAGTAATTGATTACGATAAATTAAAAGATCAACGACGGTAGCCCTGATAGCGGGTATTACCGTGGTCTTGGCGGCTTGGCATGCAATGTGCTGTCATGAACAGGCCACCTATGACTATAAAAATTAAAACAATGAAAAAGTATCTACTATTGCTGGGAATAACTTATTTAGGCTGCGGAGTTGCTGCCGAACCCACCAAGACTAAAAAGACAGATAAACAAACTCAGACAAAATCCGATAAACAGAACGATTCGTCAATCACATTGTCCGATATTGTGGTCAGCGGTGAGTCGGAAGATGGCAGACCTGAAACACCCTCAAAAACCGATTTTGCAACGCCCTCCACCAAGGTTACCAAAAAAGATATTGAAAAAACCAATGCCGTTACCACCTCTGATTCTATCAAATACGAATCCGGCGTTTTTGTTCGTCAACGATATATCGGTGATCCTAACGCCCCCGTCGGCATGCGCGGTTCCAACCCTTATCAAGGCGGCAGAGTCATGGTCTTCATGGATGGTATGCCGATCTGGAACTCATTGCAGTATACCTTTAACGGCTCGCCGCGCTGGGGCTTAATCGGTCCGGGCGAAATTAAATCGGTCGATGTGCTTTCCGGTCCTTTTTCAGCTGAATACAGCGGCAATGCGATGGGTGGTGTGATTAATTTCAATACACTAATGCCGCAAAAACGCGAGGTTTACACCGAAGCGACCTATATGCTGCAACCGTATCAATACCAAGGCACCAATACTAATCTGCAAGGCTTTAAAACCTTCGGTTCCTACGGCGATAAGTTCGGCGATCTGAGCACTTATTTCTCCTATAACCATCTGGAGAATGAAGGTCAGCCGATGACGACCTATGGCTCTTCGAATTCGGCCGGCGCAAATGGCGGACCTTTGCTTGCTGCCGGCAATAATTTAACCCGGGTCAACGGCGCCTATCTGGAGCAAAACCCCAAAGCCATTGGCAGCCAAGCAAATCAGGGCGGCTACGCCGGGCAACCGCGTATTTCTTATGGCGATTCCGGCATTACTAAATCTGTGGACGATCTGTTTAAATGGAAAGGCGCTTATGCGATCAATTCAAAACTGGACGCCTTGTTTACAACAGCTTTTGAAAATCTTGATGTAACCAGTACCGGCCAAACCTATCTGACCAATGCCGCAGGCGCACCCATATACGGTAATGGCACTACAGCTTATAACTTTAACGGATTGCAAGTAGTGCCTGCTAACAACAGCTTTGGAACAAGTCAGCAAAACAGACAAACGCTGACGATGGGAGGAGGATTAAAAGGCAATCTGTTTGGCAACTGGAATACCAATACCAATATCAGCTTCTTCGATGTGCTTAACGACAAAACCATCTCATCAACCTTGAATCCGAATGATCCATTAAATAGAAATCAGGGCCAGATTACCAATGTTGACAGCATGGGTTGGGTTAATATTTCGACGAAATTCGATAACCAGGAATTCCTGGGGCGTAAGGATTTATCCTTCGCGACCGGCTACGAGTACCAGCATTCGAAAATGTTCACCACTCAATACGCTTCGAACAATTATACGACGGCCCAACAAACCAATGTTTCGCTGAAAAGCGGTGGTGCAACCGACACTCATGGGTTATTTGGGCAATTATCCTGGCGATTCCTGGAGTCTTGGGATGCAACCGTCGGCACCCGTCTGGAACGTTGGAATATGTCTGACGGCGTCTACACGAGCAACACACTTAACGGTAACAACGCTATAACCGCTACGGCAAACAATGCTCCGGCAGACCGACAAGCATCGGCCTTTTCACCCAAATTCTCACTGGGTTTCGAGCCGGGCCGCTGGAAATTCCGTTACTCTGTCGCCAAGGCTTATCGGTTTCCGTTGGCCGGCGAGTTGTTCGATAATTCGAACAGCTTAACCGGAAGTTCAACAGTCGGAAATGCCTCCTTGAAACCGGAAGACGGCACGCATCATAACCTGTTAGGCGAATATGCTTTTGATAACGGCTATATCCGACTGAACCTGTTTCATGAGAATATTCGCAACGCAATTTATAGCTCGTTTATATCAAACTCAGCACTTGGCAAAGTGCCGGCAGGCAACTATACCAGCGCCGTTTCCAATATCGGTGAAGTTGAGATTAATGGTATCGATTTTACCATCAATCAAAATCAGGTTTTCGACTCCAATTTTGACGTAAAACTGGATACCACGATTCTGGATTCAAAAATTCTGCAAAACGACAATGATCGTAACTTTGTCGGCAAAGACTTTCCATTGCTGCCGGATTACCGGGCCAACCTGTTGACGACTTACCACTATGGCAAGGATTGGGATTTTTCGGTAGGCACCCGCTATCAGGGCAGAATGTTCTCCCAACTGGATAACAAAGATTTACAATTGCCATACTACGCAGCCTTTACCGAATCGGTCTATGTGGATTTAAAAACCACTTACCATTTCAACGACAAAAAAGGACATGTGTCCGCCGGGATAGACAACATCAATGACTATCAGGCATTTTTCAATCACCCTTTGCCGCAACGCACGTTCTTCATGCAAGTTGGCTATAAGTTTTAAGGGCTAGATCGATTATCTATTAACCTCAACGCAGTAAAACACTTTATTGATCGGCACAAGGATGTGCGGCCTTTAGACGCTACATTTTATAATAATAATTTTTAGGAGGACTCCATGACACATTCCAAACCGCCTTATCCGCTTAACCCCCGACGGGCTTTGATCTGCTTGCTGATAGTAGCAACGCCGCTCGCCGCAGCCGAAACCAAGCAAAATGTTAACGGAAAAAAGCTCCCGTGGACAAATCCAAAGC
>scf_100004_pt7 | contig 24284 bp, 25 predicted proteins | sample Micenr1anaerobic_FD_49594 | JGI IMG/M metagenome (IMG submission 49594) | reverse complement strand
CGGCGGCAGTCGCGGCAGTCGTTTTGGCCGTGGCGGCAAGAGCGGCGGCAGCGGACGTAGTGTTAACAGCCGCCGCAGCCGTCGCAAAAGTATTGGCAGACGCCAAAGCCACCTGAGCCTTAGCAAGCGCGGTTGCAGCCAGAGCAGCGGTATATGAGCCGCCAGCTGTCGCCGTCGCCGCCGTAGAGGCTGCGGTAGTATCGGCAACCGCTGTATTAGCCGCCGTTACCGTCGCACCGGTAATAACGGATGCAGCGCGAACACCCACTTCAGCAAGCAGTCCTGACGCAGTAAAAGTCATCGGCACCGGTAATCCCGGCGTGTTAACCGTTGCCGATACAGTCGATGCCGGCGCTGTCGCCGGTGGCACCGCCTGCCCTCCCGTTGTAATGCCAAAGCCATCGACAAACAAATAAGCGTCCCATGAATTAGCCACAGGCGTCTTTACATAATACGTTGATGCAATATGCGCATTACCTTGCGTATCGTAGGTAGTAACCGACGTTGTGTTGTTATAGGACAAAGGATTTTTAGGATCGAATACTGTCGTTGTCGGCTGGTTTGCCGCCCCGTTGATATTCAATTTCATATTGATATTTGTGGTGGCATTAGGCAAGCCTTGAGCCGTATCAATAGTCAGCGGCCTGAAAACACCGACACTAAAGCCCTCCGCTGCGGTAGTACCGTTCGCGGCAAAAGCCAATAAATACTTTCCATCGCTATTAACGACATTACCCGAACTGTTTAACTGAAACGCGCCATTACGGGTATATGAGCTGGGTACCGAAGGATCAACCGGCGCGGTTGGATTAGCCGGATCTGGAACATTCACTTTATCAGCCAATACAAAAAACCATTTCCGCTAACTGCAAGATCGAGGCTGTTTTGAGTGGCTTCGATATTGCCCTGATTAAATTGCTGGGCCACTTCAGTGACTTTCACACCGGCGCCCGGCTGGGTCTTACTTACCCCCCCAATGCTGGAAGCATACACATCCGCAAATTCCGCACGTGATTCTTTAAAACCGGTAGTTTGCGAATTGGCAATATTATTACCGGTTACCTGTAAATTTGTTGACGCCGCCTGTAAGCCGCTTAATGCTGTTGCAAAACTCATAGTACACCCCCAAGAATTTGTTTAATCTTACTAAAGTCGACACTGTCTAATCCGGTCAAATTGACTTTTACCCCGTTGGCGCCAGTGCCCATACTGACGCTATCAACTTTCGAATTAATGTCCGTTTCCAATACGGTATTTTCTCCATCGACATAGGCCGTCGCTTCAATTTTATATACGCCCGGACTGGCCATGGTGCCGTTCGAATTCATACCGTCCCAGGAAAAGGCTACTTTCCCCGCGCTGTGCTCGCCCAGATCTAAACTTTGGACAACTTCACCCGTAGTCGCATCGGTTACTGCAACCTTAACGCTGGGTGCGCTGCCGGTTAAATTAATATTCCCCGTTATATCGCCCCCGGCCTCCAACACCCCTTTCGTTCCCGGTGCAGATACGTACCGCCCGACCAGGCTGGTTGCCTGCAATGCCTGACTGGAGTTGATTGAACCGGCAAAATCGCCAAATGACTTTTGCAAGTCCTGAATTCCCGATACAGTCCCGAACTGCGCTATTTGCGTTATAAACTGGCCGTTTTCCATGGGCTTTGTCGGATCTTGATGGGTCATTTGTGTGGTCATTAACTTTAAAAAATCATCCTGCCCTAATGACGTTTTTTTGGTGGTTGCCGCCGAGTCGTTTTTGGTTGTAGCGGTTAAATAGCTGTAATCATTTGTTGCGCCTTGAATAGCCATCTTTATCTCCTTACTGTCCCATTTTTAAAGTCTGAAGCATCATCTGCTTTGCCGTATTCAATACGTCTACATTATTTTGATAAGAGCGTGATGCAGACATCATATTGGCCATTTCTTCAACCGTATTAACGTTCGATTTAAAGATGTAACCGTCACTATTGGCCATAGGATGATTCGGCGCATATTCCATAACAGGAGCGTCTTGACCTTCAACCACGCCCAGCACATTGACCTTACTGGTCGCATTCTGCTTATTTATGACCTTATCCAATTCAGCAGCGAACACCGGCTGTCTGGATTTGTAAACATCGGCGGCGCTGCTGCTGACGCTGTTCGCATTGGAGATATTACTCGCGACCAGATTAAGTCTTAACGACTGGGCATTCATGCCGCTGCCGGCAATATCGAATATACTTGAAGAAGCCATGACTATTGTCCTCTCACCGCGGTCATCAGACCGGAAAACTCATTACTAATGAACTGTAAACTGGCCTGATACTGCACCGCGTTTTCAGCGTATTTAGCTTGTTCGACATGAGCTTCGACGGTGTTGCCATCCAATGAAACCTGATAGGGATTCCGATACATGACGTTAGCGCCAACGACTTGCTGCTGTGGCGCAATATGTCCCGCATGAGTGCGTTCCATAGCCACGCCTGAAGTCATGCTCTGCTTAAGAACCGACTTAAAGTCCACGTCTCGCGCTTTAAAGTTCGGTGTATCTGCGTTTGCTAAATTAGCCGCCAGTATCTCGCCCCGTTTTTCTCGAAAGGCCAGAGCTTTAGGCTCGATGCCAAGTGCTGTGTCAAAATTAATAGCCATGATAGTTGCCTCCTGATTACTTGTACAAAAACAAAAGCACGGCACATGCCATAGACCTATAAATCCATTTAAATCAATTAGATATTTATTTTATGATTTTTTACCTCTACTCTACCGTTGATTATGCTTAGAATGTTCCTAATAATTCGGCAAAAATCAGCCGCCAATAAATAGATCCGCAGGCAAACAAAGATCACATGTCAATAAATTGACTGGCATCAATCATGCTTGGTTATTTGCACGCGTCATAAAGCAGACCTTAACGATGATAAAAACACCCCACTCATTTTGGCATTGGCCTTTGTTTTTTCACCACGGCTCATGCGGAACAAAATTCGCAATCGCACGAATCTATCGCTGAGGCCGTTAAAAATTATGTTGAGCAGAATATAAACCTGTCGGGCGAATACGAAATGAGCCTAACTCCATTGGACAGCCGCTTAAATCTACCTCAATGCGCCGAACCGCTGGAGGTCTTCACAACAACCGATATAATTAAGGCCGGCAGAACGACGATAGGTGTGCGCTGTAATGCAGAAAAGAAATGGTCAATTTTTACTTCAGTCATCATCAAGACTTATCAAATGGTCGTCGTCTTATCTCAACCGATACGCCGCGGTGAAATCATTACCCGGCAACATCTTGCTATTGAGAAAAGAGAGGTGTCTAAACTCAGGGAAGATTTTGTCATTCAAATGGAACAAGTTGAAAATAAACAGGTCACGCGTCAGCTTGATGCCGGAACCATTCTTAGCCTGAGAAATATTGCCGAGCCCAAACTTATCAAAAGAGGAGATAAAGTTGTGATCAGTACGACAAAATCGGACTTTTCTATCAAAATGAACGGGGTGGCCATGATGGATGGCACTAAAGGACAGCTTATCAGTGTTAAAAACCAGAACTCGGGACGCATCATTAACGCTACAGTTATCGAACCTGGATTGGTCTCTGTTAATTATTAAACTCACCCACACACCCGTTAAATAAACAGTTAAAGCTTTTCGTCGTACTGCCGATAAATATTTCAAATGAAAAAGATATTGAGGAATTTGACATGGCTATCGAAATAACCGGCAGAACAAATAGTCCAACGCCCATCAAAACGAGCCCAAAAGCTGAAGTCGATGGTGGAAGTAAAGTTGTTGCTAAAAATACAGAAGAAGCCGACAGCGTTGCCCTTACAAGCACAGCGCAGGAAATAAAAAAGACCTTCGGCTCATCCTCTGCGTCGCCCGTAGATATTGACCGGGTTAACTCCGTTAAAAAAGCGCTTGCTGACGGAAGTTATCAGATAAATACTGAAAATGTTGCGCAGAAAATGATCCAATTTGAACAGTTAATGCCCCAAAAAAATAGTCCATAGCTATGATAATAAAAACATTTCCGATTACAGAACAGTTGATCCTCAACGCACTAAAATTGGCGCAGCAGCTTCATCAGGAACTCTCCCAAGAAGCGGACGCCTTAAAAAAACGCAGCAAACTGAACTGATCAACAATATCGCCGCCAATAAAAAGCAGCTGGTTGTACAGCTGGAGCAGTTCAACACGCAAATCACTCAAGTATTGGCAACCGAAAAACTGCCTAACGATCAGGACAGTATCAGGGAATATTTTAAACGGGCTGAAACAGCCGGCCTGTTAACCGACGAATCGATAGGCAACTGGGCGCAGCTCATGCTCGTCTGCGCAGAATGCAGAAACCTGAATGAACAAAACGGCGCAGGCATCGATCTTTTATCTCGCCACACCAAACGCTCGCTGGATATTTTAAAAGGCAAGCCGGCGTTTGCAAACACATACGGCGCTGACGGTTCAACCCAAAGCGACCGACATAGCCATACCCTGATTTCGGTATAGTTACGTTTCACGCTCGGTAACATTCATAGCATTCTTTTCATCCCCACGGTTATCCGTTATTAGCAATAAAGCTCATACTTTTGATAGCCCTGATTTTGCATGGAACAGCCGCTCTTGCGTTCAGCTACGCGCATTAATTCAAATAAATCTTTCCATCCTCATATCAGACAGCAAAAATACTTTCTTTCGATTGACTGCACTCCGAAGAGAACAAATGAATTAAATACCTATCTGTGGTACAATTTTTTTGTTTCTGCCCCGATAGCTCAGCTGGATAGAGCGGTCCCCTCCTAAGGGACAGGCCGGTGGTTCAAATCCGCCTCGGGGCACCATTTATATCAACAACTTACAACACTCTTGCTCCCCGCCTACCCGCGACAAGAGTCCACACCTGTCAAAACGCCATATTACTGCAATCAACTACCCCCGTTCCTTGCCGCGTTTTTTATTTAACTTTCTACACCCTTTTCACAATGCTGTAAGACGCTTGTCAACAGCAACCTTTTATTGAGACTCTAACTAATATGCCATTTACCACCCTCGGTTTATCTGACCCACTCCTGCGCGCCATTGCTGATGCCGGCTATACCACGCCGTCCCCCATCCAGTCACAAGCTATTCCAGCCGTTTTAGGCGGCCATGATGTTCTGGCTGCCGCGCAGACCGGAACAGGTAAAACGGCAGGATTTACCCTACCCATCCTGCACCGCTTATCACAAAAGGCTTACGGCAATAACCGGCCGGTCAGGGTATTAATCCTAACCCCAACCAGGGAACTTGCAGCGCAAATAGGCGAATCGGTAAACAAGTATGGGGCGCACCTGCATCCGCGTTTAAAATCCGAAGTTGTCTTTGGCGGAGTAAAAATCAACCCGCAAATGATGAGATTAAGAGGCGGCGTAGATATATTGGTCGCCACACCAGGCCGTCTTTTAGACCTAGTCAATCAGAATGCGGTAAAACTCGATCAAGTAGAAACACTGATACTTGACGAAGCGGACCGCATGCTGGATATGGGATTTATACGGGATATTCGAAAAATTATCGCCTTTCTCCCGAAGAAGCGTCAAAACCTGTTATTTTCGGCGACCTTTTCAGAAGATATCCGTAAACTCACAACCGGACTTCTGGTTAATCCTATAAAAATAGAAGTCGCTCCGCGCAATACCGCTGCAGAATTGGTAGAGCAAGTTGCTTATCTGGTGAATAAAGCGAATAAAACAGAACTACTCTGCCACCTGATAAAAGAACATGATTGGCAGCAGGTTCTGGTGTTCACGACCACCAAACACGGCGCGAATCGGCTCACCGAAAAACTCAACAAGGTTGACATCAAGGCCGCCGCGATCCACGGCAACAAAAGCCAGGGCGCCAGAACCAGCGCATTGTCAGGCTTTAAAGCCGGTGAAATCAGAGTGCTGGTAGCAACCGATGTGGCGGCGCGCGGCATTGATATCAACCTGTTGCCGCATGTGGTCAATTTTGAACTACCCCGCGCACCTGAAGATTATGTTCATAGAATAGGCCGCACCGGACGTGCAGGCGAGGAAGGCCAAGCCATATCGCTGGTCTCCCATGATGAATACAGTTTTTTGCGTTTGGTTGAAAAGTTGATCGGCAAGGAGATTAAACGAGAACAAATTACCGGCTTTGAAGCCTCCGCAGTTGCTCCGCCAATGCCACCAGAGCCGCCACGAGGCCCGCGCCCTGCCAGAAACTCAAATCAGGCCCGCAAGCCCAGCGCCAACCAGCCAAGAAACAAGCCTAGAGCAAAAAGCGTTTAGCTTTTCAGGTCGGATTACGTTGCGCTAAACCTCATATGCATCAACTTAAGCAGATTGATTAATTCACCACGAAGACACGAAGTTCACGAAGAAAAACCAAGGTAATAACTTCGTGCTCTTCGCGGTGATATGTTCTTAAATTAATGCCTCTGAGGTTACCCGTTCCCTCATCCCCATTGGGACTTACGGACATTAAAATTGCGACCTTTTATTTTGCCGTTTCTCAAGCAAGCCAGGGCTTTATCAACACTGTCGCGCTTGATAGCCACGTAAGCATGGGCATCAAAAATATCAATTTTGCCTACTTCACTGCCTGCGATTCCGGCGTCACCGGTTAAAGCGCCCAGTATATCCCCAGGACGCACCTTATTTTTGCGCCCGCCATCTATCCACAAGGTCACCATCGGCGGCTCGAAGCGCTGCTCATGGCTCATTTGAAAAGGCGCCACTTCGTCCCATTTGGCGGGAGTATTTTGATACTCCTCAATAGCTTTAACCCGGTTTAATTCCTGCTCCGTGCATAAACTTAACGCCAGGCCTTTTTTACCGGCGCGACCGGTACGCCCGATTCTGTGTACATAGATTTCAGGATCCCAGGGTAAGTCATAATTAATCACCGCCTGCATGTCCTTGATATCCAGACCCCGCGCAGCGACGTCGGTGGCAACCAGAACGGAGCAGCTCTTGTTGGAAAATCGCACCAATACCTGGTCCCGATCCTTTTGCTCCAAATCGCCATGCAGCGCCTGGACGGTAAAACCGCTGTTTTCAAGCGAACTCGCCACATCCTGACAATCTCTTTTGGTATTGCAAAACACCACGGTCGATTCAGGCCGATAGTACGATAAAAGATAACCCAGTGCGTTCGTCCTTTTCGACTTTTCCACCTGATAAAAACGCTGTTCAATATCGCTGTCGTGATGACTGGTTTCAATACTGACGGAAACCGGCTTAAACTGGAATTTCTGGCTTATTTCCCGAATAGGATCGGTATAAGTTGCTGAAAAAAGCAGCGTTTGCCGATGCGTCGGTGCATATGAAATCACGTCAGTAATGGCCTCTTCAAAGCCCATATCCAGCATCCGGTCGGCCTCATCCAACACCAGCACCTTGAGGTTGCTCAAACGTAAACTGCGTTTGCCCAGATGCTCCTGCAACCGTCCCGGCGTACCGACCACCACATGAACGCCATGCTCCAGCGAAGCCCGCTGCGGCCCAAAAGGCACGCCGCCGCACAAGGTCAGCACCTTGATATTTTGCGTAAATCGGGCCAAGCGCCGAATCTCCTTGCAGACCTGATCGGCAAGTTCGCGAGTTGGGCAAACAACCATCGCCTGGACTCTAAAACTGTTCAGGTCCAACTTGGATAACAGGCCGATACCAAACGCGGCGGTTTTACCGCTGCCGGTTTTAGCCTGCGCAATCACATCCCTGCCTTCAAGAATATGCGGCAGACTCTCCGCTTGAATGGGCGTTAAGTGGGTGTAACCCAGGGATTCAATGTTTTCAAGCAAGGCGGGTTTTAAAGCTAGGGATGAAAATTTGGCAGTACTCACTAAGGACTCTTTATATTGACGTGAATGGCGGCGAAGTGCCGTAATTCGAATGGTAATGATACCAGATACCGGAGGGTTAAGCCGGACAAGGTTGATTTTTCAGTATAAATTCAATCTGCGGACGCAATGATCGACGCTCCCACACCGAAGCACTCATCTTTATAAATCAGTCAAGGGTAGCTTGACGGTTCCACAAATACTTGAGTAACGCAAAGTTTCACATCCCTGTGTTCTGGATCCCGGCAATCCCTGCCGGGATGACGCGCGTTTAACTATTTATGTATAAAGATGAGGCCGAAGCATGGGAACAAAACGCAACAATTATTTTAATGATAGCAAGCTAGCTCGACACATCAACAAACCCGTGCAAGCCGCGTTTGGACTTAACAGCCAACCAGTCCTTCAATTGTTTTAATTCTTCGGTTTCTTCCAAACCATCCAGGCTTTGTTTGTTCTTTAACAGGCGAAATGCCGCCGACAGCACTTTATAGCGCTCGCCGGTAATGCCTGCGCGTCTTAAACCTACGGTGTTTAACTTGTAATGCCGGGCGGGACGTCCGCCAATCAGCATAAAGGGAATGACATCCATATTAAGACCGGTTGTGCCCTGCACTATCGCGTACGAGCCGATTCTGCAAAACTGGTGCGCAACCACCGCACCGCCGATGAAAACATTATTGCCGACTTCAACATGACCGCCAATCGCGACATTATTGGCAAATATGGTGTTATTCCCGACCGTGCAATCATGCGCGACATGGCTGTTATTCATAAAGAAACAACCTGAGCCGATGCGCGTTTCGCCGTTTTCCTTAGAGGCTCGATGTGCCGTAAAGCCCTCTCTAAAGACATTATTATCGCCGCAAATCAGCCAGGAAATTGTTTCGGCTTTAAAGCCGGTATCTTGCGGCAATCCGCCCAATACGGCGTGGGGATGTAAAATATTGCCGTCACCCATTTTCACATGGCTATGCACCACGGCATGAGCGCCCACCTGACAGTTAGCACCCAATTGGGCACCTGTTTCAATAACGGCAAAAGGCCCTACCGTAACATTGTCTCCCAGCGATACATCCTCTGCTATATAGGCGGTCGGGTGAATATTTTGAGCCATCTTTTATCCTCTTGGATGATATTTTGAGTGTAATTCTTTGAGTCTTTCGCGGGCAATATGGGTGTAGATTTGCGTGGTCGATAAATCCGAATGCCCGAGCAATAGCTGCACGACCCGCAAATCCGCGCCATGGTTTAACAAATGCGTGGCGAACGCGTGTCTTAAGGTATGCGGCGACAACTCCTTGTTAATTTGAGCTTTTTTCGCGTGACGCTTGATAATATGCCAAAAAGCCTGCCTTGTCATACTGTCCGCCCGGTTGGTGACAAACAGGTAATCGCATTGCCGCTCGCCAAGAATAGCCTTTCTGGCCTGGACCATATATTCTTCCAGCCAGCCCATGGCTACTTCGCCAACCGGCACCAAGCGTTCTTTGTTGCCTTTGCCGATAATCCTGACCACGCCTTGCCTAAAGCTGATCTGTTCAAATTTTAAATTGACCAGTTCCGATACCCTAAGCCCTGTGGCATAGAGCATTTCCAGCATGGTTCTATCCCTGAAGCCGAGAGCATTGGTGACTTCAGGCGCGTCCAGCAACAACTCGACATCTAATTCAGATAACGATTTGGGCAACGGCTGGCCGATATGGGGCGACTCTATCAAGGCGGTCGGATCGACTTTGATGCTGTTTTCCCGGATGTAATAACCGTAGAAGCGGCGCAGACTGGACAGAATACGCGCAGTAGACCGGTTGCCTATGCCTTCTTTATGGCGCCCCTCAAGAAAGTCTGATAGTTGCCTCCCGTCCACTTCCAGCATCGGCTTATCCTTCAGCCATTTGGCAAAAATCCTCAAATCGCTGCCGTAAGCCGAAAGTGTATTTTCGCTCAAGCCCTGCTCTACCCAAACTGCATCGAGAAATTGGTCGATTAAAACGGTTGCATTCATTTCTTATGGCTGGCTTCAAATTCCAGTAATTTGTATTTTATTGCCATTAAATCACCTTCGGTTTGCCCGCAATAACCGCCCATGCCGGAAACGGAAACCACCCTGTGGCAGGGAATAAATAAAGCATAAGGATTATCCCTGCACGCGTTGCCGACTGCTCGCGCTGATGAACCTATTTTCTTGGCCAATGCAGAATAAGTCATGGTTTCGCCAAAGGGTATCTGGCAAAGCGCAGCCCAGACCTGGTTTCTGTAAATACTGCCTTGTTTTAGCAGCTTGATGTTAATAAGTTTATCGGGATTCTGCCAATAGAGGTTTAATTCGTGTTCTGCAGGCGAGCTCAAGCTAGCACCCGGCTCCCAGTCTGTTTTAATAACCACGCCTTGTTGGCTAGTTAAAACAAACTGTCCAGCAGGGGTCTGAAGCCTTACAACATCCTCGGCTCCCGAGCAGTTTTCCACCCACTCTATTATAAATGACATTAAACAAGTCCTAACTGATGTTAATTATTGGCAAAAAGACAAGCAATAAAGAAATTTACAATTCTAAGTGTAAAAATGCAACCAGACTAACTCTACTTTGTCAGATTTCATGATTACACATCCAGATCGTCATTCCGGCAGGGATTGCCGGAATCTAGGCTCCATGAATGGATTCCGGCTTACCATCCATGACACCGGATACCCGCTCCCCGCAGGTATGACGAGCCCACACATAACCTGACCAAGTAAAACTAAATCATTAGCCACAAAAAAAGGCAGCTTAAGCTGCCTTTTTTATTTCACGTAAACCAGCTTGATTAAAGTTTTTCTTTAATACGAGCTGCTTTACCAGTCAGGTCACGCAAGTAATACAACTTGGCACGACGTACATCGCCGCGACGCTTAACGTTGATCTCGCTAATGATAGGGCTGTGAGTCTGAAAAACACGCTCAACACCGGTACCGTGAGAAATTTTTCTTACTGTGAAAGCTGAGTTTAATCCGCGATTACGTTTTGCAATTACGATACCTTCAAAAGCCTGAATTCTTTCACGCTCGCCTTCTTTTACCTTAACTTGTACAACAACTGTGTCACCTGGACCAAAGTCAGGAATCTGTCTCAGTTGTTCCGCTTCCAATTCATCAATAATATTGCTCATTACCACACCTTAATTTAAACCAACTCCACAATAAATTCTCTAAGCAAATTTTCCTGCTCTGCACTCAAATTCTTTTTTTCAACAAATCCGGTCGTCTCTGCCAGGTTCGTCCCAAAGCCTGCTTCATTCGCCAGCGGTCTATATCCGCATGATTGCCACCTAATAAAACCTCCGGCACCGAATGTCCTTCAATCTGTTCAGGCCTGGTAAAGTGCGGACAATCCAGTAAACCATCGCTGTGAGAGTCCTGCTGGGCTGAATCCTCATCACCAAGCACACCCGGCAGCAACCGGGTCACCGCATCAATGACGACCAATGCTGCAAGCTCGCCGCCACTGATAACATAGTCACCGATAGACCATTCATCATCGCAATCCAACTCGACAAAGCGCTCATCAATGCCCTCGTAACGCCCCGCAACTAAAATCAATTGCGATACTTTACAAGCTTCGGCTAACAAAGCCTGTGTAATCGGTTTGCCTTGCGGACTCAAATAAACCACTTTGCTGGTCCCAGCGCCTGCCTTCTTGGCATCACTAACCGCATCATGCAACGGCTGATACTTCATGACCATGCCTGGGCCGCCGCCATAAGGACGATCGTCAACAGTTCTATGTCTGTCGTGGGTATAATCCCGAGGGTTCCATACCGACAAACTGACTATCTTGCGTTCGATTGCTCTTCCCGTTACACCGTAACTCGCAGCCGTTGCCACCATTTCCGGGAATAATGTTACAACGTCAAAACGCATGCTGTTAATTAAAACTCAGGATCCCAATCGACAACAATTTTACCGGCATCCAGATCAACATTAATTATCGTTTGTCCCTGTAAAAACGGAATGACCCGCTCTCGCTCGCCCTGAACAATGATCACATCATTAGCGCCTGTTTCCAGAAGGCTATCAACCACGCCTAACTGAACGCCATCAATGGTTTCAACATTCAAACCGATCAAATCGGACCAGTAATACTCACCTTTAGCCGCTTTGGGCAACTGATCCTGGGTTATAAAAATATCCCAGCCCATCAGGCTTGCTGCTTGATCCCTATCATTAACGTCGGTCAGCTGAGCGACTATCGTCTTACCCTGTAGCTGCCCATCAACAACATTAACTGTTTTTGTCTCGTCGCCTTTTTTCAACAACCAAGGAGAATAGGTTAAAATATTTTCCCTCGGATCAGTGAAGGAAAATACCTTAACCCATCCTTTTATGCCAAAAACGCCGGAAATCTTTCCAACGCTTATATGCTGTTGCTCTGACAACTCAGTTTATGCCGCCGCTTTACGTGCGTCTTTAATCAATTTTGCAACGCGATCAGAAGGTTGTGCGCCATTGGCTTTCCAATGATCAACGCGATCACAATCTAAACGCAATTTTTCTTCATTGCCGCGCGCCAAGGGGTTAAAAAAACCAAGACGTTCAATATAACGACCGTCACGGCCACTTCTGCTATCGGTTACAACAACGTGATAGAAAGGACGATTTTTCGCGCCGCCTCTAGAAAGACGAATAGTTACCATCTAAGTTCCTCAAAAACATTTAGTCAAAATTTAATCGACTTATTTTACTCAATTTTTTCTATAAGTAAAGAACAACGCACATCCCATCAAGTTCATTCACTTTAGCCATCGAATAAGTCGTCATTAACGCAACAATAATTACCTTCTCATACCCATGCCGCGCACATTATTTTTATGCCCCGCATCATATTCGCCATATTGCCCGCTTTGAAGCGTTTCATCATCTTCTGCATCATCATAAACTGCTTCAAGATGCGATTAACATCCGATAACTGCTGCCCGCAACCGTCAGCGATACGCTTCTTCCGGTTGCCTTTAATCAAATCAGGATAACGCCTTTCTTTCATGGTCATGGAATTAATCACCGCAATCTGACGCGATAATTCCTTGTCATTAACCTTATCTTTCATTTCCTGGGGGATGCTGCTCATACCCGGCAATTTATCCAGCATAGAGCCGACCCCGCCCATATTCTGCATTTGCTGCAATTGCTCACGAAAATCTTCCAGATCAAAAGCCTTGCCTTTTTGCAGTTTTTTGACAAGCTTCTCGGCCTTCTCCTTGTCAACTTTCTGCTCGATCTCTTCAATCAAGCCCAGCACATCGCCCATACCCAAAATACGGGACGCGATACGGTCCGGATAGAAGGGCTCCAAAGCATCGGTTTTCTCGCCCATACCGATGAACTTGATCGGCTTGCCGGTAATGTGACGTATAGACAACGCCGCACCGCCTCGCGCATCGCCATCTGCCTTGGTCAGGATAATCCCGGTCAACGGCAAGGCATCATTAAAGGCTTTTGCAGTAATCGCGGCATCCTGCCCGGTCATGCTGTCAACAACAAACAAGGTTTCGACAGGGTTGATTGCCGCATGCAATTCTTTAATCTCGCCCATCATTTCATCATCAATATGAAGACGACCGGCGGTATCGATAATAATTACATCAAGAAATTTTTTCTTCGCCGCTTCAATGGCATTTTTAGCAATATCAACTGGCTTTTGTGAAATGTCACTTTCAAAAAAATCCAAAGAAAGCTCATTTGCAAGCATCTGCAACTGCTTAATAGCCGCCGGACGATAAACGTCGGCACTGACTACGCCGACTTTTTTCTTTTGATTTTCTTTCAGCCAGCGACCTAATTTGGCGACCGTCGTGGTTTTACCTGCCCCCTGCAAACCGGCCATTAAGATGATCGCAGGCGGAACAGCATTAAGATTCAGCTTTTCGTTTGCCTCGCCCATCACGGCAACCAGCTCAGCCTGAACCAGCTTAATCAGCGACTGGCCGGGCGAAAGACTGGACTGAACCTCCTGTCCTAATGCGCCTATTTTGATACGTTCAATAAAGTCCGTAACCACCGGCAAAGCGACATCAGCCTCAAGTAAAGCCATACGCACTTCGCGCAGGGTGTCCTTGATATTGTCTTCAGTCAAGCGCCCCTGACCTTTAATTTTTTAAGCGTGCTACTTAATCGATCGGTTAAATTATCAAACATATCAGTGTCTTTATTAAATCTTAAGGAAACCATTCACTAACACAAATGCGTTAGGACTATTTAATAGGATATATTAACATAGCCATTAAGGCCTTTGCATTAAACTCAAGGGAATTTGTGGTGCGCTGGGGAAGCGACTTATCGCCTTATGCGGAAGCTGACGCCGCCCACCCACATCCATACCGGCAATAAGTCCACACGTTATCTATTGTTCACATACCAATAAAACGATTCTAATGAACACCACTCTCGCTACCTTTTCAATTTGTACTTATCTGGCAAGCACGCTGTTTATTGCCCGAGACACGCATCAGAACAGGAGACAGCACACACCGCTTTATCTGGCCTGGGCAGCAGCATGCGCCCACCTTTCATACACCGCCATCGCTTTCCAGCAAAACAACAGCTTCAACTTTAGCTTTATCAGCACAGCATCCCTGATTTCACTGATTGTCGCCCTGCTGCTACTCATGGCGACACTGACCAAACCTGTCGAAAAACTGGGCATCGTCATTTTCCCCATTGCCGCCATCATGCTGGCGCTGGAGCTGAACCTGCCCGAAAAACCGCATCTACTGCACACCCACAATTGGCAGATGAGTGTCCACATATTAACCTCGATTATCGCGTTCAGCCTGCTAAACATTGCCGCCCTGCAAGCCGTGCTGCTCGCCATTCAAGACCAGCAACTTAAAAGCCATCCGCCCAAACGCTTGATCCAGTCATTACCTTCCTTGCAAACCATGGAATCATTGTTATTTCAAATGCTTGGCACAGGGCTTTTTTTCCTGACCATTTCATTGATCAGCGGCTTTATTTTTATTGAAGATTTATTTGCACAGCATTTAGCGCACAAAACTGTTTTATCGATTATCGCCTGGATCATTTTTTCCAGCCTGTTAATAGGCCGATTGCGTTACGGATGGCGAGGAAAAACCGCAGTCCGCTGGACTTTAACCGGCTTTGTTTTGCTGCTGCTGGCTTACTTTGGCAGCAAACTGGTGCTTGAATTAATTTTAAAGAAGACCTGATAAAAAAGAGCGACTCCAAGCCGCTCTTTTTTTATCAATTTCATTATTATGAAGTTTTATCGACTCGAACCTGTGCCTTATGCATGCACATCAATTCGACCGGGACCTGCTACGCCAGTAGCCGAATCTATTAATTTTAAAGCCGACTCCCCTTGAGCTCTTTCAATATCCTGACCTTTCTTAACGACAGCCACCGCCACATCTTGCATCGCGGTCTTCTCTTTCATAAGAGCCGTTGCTAATCCCGGCGCGTTTGAACCACCTACTGAACTTATCATAAAAACCTCCAAAATTTAAACGTCCTAAGGTATTATCGTCCTGTCTATACAATACTTTAACTTAATATAAACCAAGTGATTAATTGTCTTTTTATCAAACCATAAAACACTTCCTCACATATTAAATCAAAATCAGGACTAGCTCACCCTTGAATTCATTATTACGCTATTTACACGCAACTCCCGATACTTACGTAATTTTTCAGCAAAGCTTTGCCGTATTTTGGTCCTGAATAACGATGCTGGAAACCTCTAAAAACACACTGGATCCGTCCGATTGGAATGCCTTTCGGTTGCAAGGCCATCGAATGCTGGACGACATGATGGACTACCTTGAACATCAGCGCGACCAACCGGTCTGGCAGCCGATGCCTGAAGAAGTACGACTTTCATTTCGACAAGCATTGGATGACGGACAACATGATCTCGAAAGCGCGCATCAACTATTCATGAAAGATGTGCTCCCCTACGCCTTAGGCAACGTCCATCCCGGTTTTATGGGCTGGGTTCATGGCGGAGGAACCCCGGTCGGAATGCTGGCTGAAATGTTGGCAGCAGGGCTAAACGCCAACCTTGGCGGACGCGATCAGGCTCCCATAGAAATCGAACGACAGGTCGTGCAGTGGACTCGGGAATTGTTTAATTTCCCGGAAACCGCCAGCGGCCTGTTTGTAACCGGAACGTCAATGGCCAACCTGATTGGCGTCTTGATCGCACGCACCGCCCTGTTAGGCGTCGGCGTCCGCCATGAGGGCCTTACTGCCGACAATCGGCAGTTGATTGCCTACACCTCGGCCAGCGCCCATGTCAGCATTGTCCAGGCCATGGATATTGCCGGTTTCGGCAGCAACGCCCTACGCAAGATACCCGTCGATGAGCAACACCAAATGGATATAGCGGCGCTTGAGCTTGCCGTCGCCGAAGACCGAAAGGCAGGAATGACGCCGTTTTTCATTGCCGGAACGGTAGGTACCGTAGGCGTAGGCGCCATTGATAACCTTCATTCTATTGCCGAGCTTTGCGAACGAGAAAACATCTGGTTCCACGTCGACGGCGCATACGGCGCGCTGGCCATGCTGGCGCCGGATATTGCACCGCGCTTGCAAGGCATCGAACGCGCCGATTCCATTGCCTTTGATTTCCATAAATGGGGACAAGTTCCTTACGATGCGGGATTTATATTAGTGCGAGACGGTGAGCTGCATCAAAGCGCATTCGCCTCGCCCGCCGATTACCTGAAACGGGAATCCCGGGGCATGGCGGCAGGTTCGCCGTGGCCGTGCGACTTCGGCCCCGATCTTTCACGCGGTTTTAGGGCGCTCAAAACATGGTTCACCCTAAAAGTTTACGGCGCGGAAAAATTAGGCCGCGTTATCTCGAATACCTGCACCCTGGCCCAACACATGAAGCGGCGTATCGAAGCCGAACCGCTGCTGGAACTGCTTGCGCCCGTTGCCTTGAATATCGTCTGCTTCCGCTATCGCAGCGCCGACGCCAACCGGGTCAATGCCGACATTGTGATCGCACTACAGGAATCAGGAATTGCCGCACCCTCAACGACGACTCTCAACGGACAGCTAGCCATTCGAGCCGCCATCGTTAATCATCGCACCACCGCAAACGACATTGACGCCTTGATCAATGCCACGCTAGAACTGGGTAAAATTGCCTCCAAAAATACCCCACAGGCGCAACCTTAGGAAAAACGAATGCATACCAACAAACTTACCGAACCGCTGATCGGCCTGGCAAAGCTGATGCGAATGGCCTACTCCGACTGCGACCTTACCCCCTGGGCACGCAATTAATCGAACGCGCCGAAACCGATACCGGCGGCCATGCCTTAATGGATTTATCCACGGTTTTACAACTCAGGGGTAATCGCGAATTAGCCTTGACCATGCAAGCCCAGGCCATCGAAAGTCAGCAAATATACGCTCCGCCCACTGCGACCGGCCAAGTTAATATTCGGCTGCTTGCAATCATGGGACCGGGCGATTTAATGGCAAATACGCCTCTGGAATTCCTGCTGGAAGACTCCGATGTTGCCCTCGATATAGTCTATGTGACCCAGGACTTGCCGTTACCGGCCAATCTCCCGGATCATGATGTGCTATTCGTTGCCATTGCCCAATCCGACCAGAATATGCCGTTATTGAAAGAGATCGATACCGCCATAGCCTCATGGCCGCGCCCGGTACTTAACAGGCCGGATCGCATTGCATTACTGTCGCGCAATGAGGCTTGCACATTGCTAAAATCCGCTCCGGGCGTGGAAATGCCGATCACGGTGCGCATAGCCCGGCAGACGCTGGAACAAGTCGCCGATAAAAAGCGGCCACTCACCGACATTCTTGAAGACGGCGCATTCCCGATCATTATCCGTCCCGTCGACTCCCACGCCGGGAAAGACTTGGACAAAATAGATAATACTGGCGCTCTGGTTAGCTATCTGCAAAACATGCCCAACAATGAATTCTATGTATCCCGTTTTGTCGACTATCGTCGGCAGGATGGCTTGTTCAGAAAATATCGTATCGTCCTGATCCATGGCAAGCCCTTTGTCTGTCATGTAGGCATATCCGAGCACTGGATGATCCATTACCTGAATGCCGGCATGACCGAAAGCGCCGAAAAACGCGCCGAAGAAGAGCGCTTTATGATCGATTTCGACAACGCCTTTGCCCGTAAACATGCCGAAGCCTTCCGCGCCATCAACGAACGGGTTGGACTGGACTATCTGGGCATCGATTGCGGCGAAACCGCTGACGGCAAATTGCTGATTTTCGAGGTTGATAGCTGCATGATTGTCCATGCCATCGATCCGGTCGATGTCTTTCCCTACAAACAACCGCAAATGAACAAAGTATTCGACGCCTTTCGCCAGATGTTACAGGACGCCATGCAGCGCGACTCTGCTTAAATATTGTGGAAAAACATCCCCCAATACCCGACAGCCTGCCATCCACCGAGCAACTCCTGCTGGCAGGCGGCGATGCCCGCCTCGCGCTCGATCCGCTCAGCGGACTGAACAAATACGGCTGCCAACCGTTTCCCGACGCCCAGATACTGGCATTCGGCTCCTCTACGGCTTCCGTTATTTCCACGGAAGGATTCGCCGCCGCAAATCGGCTACGCCAGAAATTACTGGAAGCCATCAGCTCCGAATCACACTCTGCCGTCTATGCCCTCGAAATCCAGCGGATTCGCCTGGAATGGCTGCAATTATGCGAACTGTCCGGCATTACCGGACTGGAGCTTATATTCGCCGCCTCAGGTACCGACGCACATGCCATTGCCGCTCAATATGCGGGTAGCGGCGTATCGACACCGGCGTTGGTAATAATGGTGGAGGCTAATGAAACCGGAAGCGGAGTGGCCTCGGCCCTGGCGGATAAGCAGGATCGTGACGAAAACTCATTCACCGTCAATAATGCCGTTGAAGTGGTGCAAGTGTCCATTCGATTGGAGGATGGAACACCCAGGCCGTTGGCTAAAATCGATGCCGAGGTAGAAGCCTTGGCAAGCAAAGCCGCTGCATCGAACCGACGAGTCCTGTTGATTCTTGTCGATCAATCCAAAACCGGATTAATCGCGCCGAGCCCAGCCTGCGTCATGGCGCTACACCATCGCTTTCCCGATAACATTGAGGTACTGGTCGACGCCTGCCAGTTCCGCATCGCGATGCCGACGTTACGTGCCTATCTGGAACAGGGCTTCATGGTCGCGCTGACCGGATCGAAATTTCTTACCGCCCCGTCTTTCTCCGCTGCATTACTGCTGCCTTCGACAGTAGCGGAGCGCCTGCAAAAGCGCGCATTGCCACGCGGTTTGTTGACGTGTCCAGCCAGAGCAAATTGGCCGATCAACTGGACCGGGGCTGAATCTCTGGATCATGCCGCCAATTTCGGACTGCTGTTGCGCTGTGAAGTGGCTTTGGAAGAACTGCGCAGATTTCGGATGGCGCCGCAAACAGCCACCATCGACTTCCTGCTAAACTTTGCGGGAGCGATCCATCAACGCCTGCTATCCGACCCGCACTTCGAACCCTTGCCCGTACCTCTGCTCGACCGTCGCCCATTAGTAGAGGCAAATAGCTGGGATCATCTCCAAACCATCTTTCCTTTTCTGCTTTATCATCCCCAGCCTGTCGGACGGATACCGTTAAGTCGCGAAGAGACCCGGCATGTTTATCAACGACTGCCGGACGCATCCATGCAGTCGTCGGCAATTGCTCCATGCATTGCTCTACCTCCTGCATCCATGCAGTCGTCAATACGCTGCCAACTTGGACAGCCCGTTGCCTGCGGCACCCGTAACGGCATAGCGGTAAGCGCCTTGCGTTTATGCATCAGCTCACGGCTGATTGTCGAAGCCACAGTGAGCGACGACAAGGGTATGGCAATAATTAAAAATGCGCTGATGGCTTTAGACAAAACAGCGTTACTAATCCAGTCAAGCGGGTAACGCTCATAGGCTGAGGGTCTGCTTATCCTCATGGCCCAATAGATTTTAATGCTCTCCAGCAATCCAGTGCGTCCAAAATGCCAAAAAACCTATCCTCGGCCTGCCTAAATTTTATTTGGAACCGGCAATGGGACCGTCTATTTTCTTACGCCGAAAGTTGAAGGACTCTTTGGGAGCAGCGACGTTGGTTGTCCCGGGGCGCCCCCAGTACTTCTCGGCTTGATCAAGTACGCGAAGATTTCTTTGCGCGACTATTTCTTGCAAGCCTAGCAACTCCAAGCCGGTAAAATTATGGGAAATAACTGCGGTTATCTTCGTGGCGTCGCCCAAGTCGGCGACATACCGCTCCAAATCGCCATCATACTGTTCTTTTATCGACTCCTTATAGGTGTAATACCACTCAGACCCAGGGTAGGCCGTGGCAAAATGCGGGCGCGCATGAATGCCAAGCTTGATCAATGCGTTGATCGTGTTACGAACACTCTGAAAATCCTCCTCCGGGAAGCCGATAATAATATTGGGAATCGGCATAATTCCAGAGCGCATGCATTCCCCTACGGAATCGATATTCTTTTGCGCTGTCGTGCCCTTGCCAAGATTTTTAAGAATGCCGGGATCGAATGACTCCAAACCGTAAACCAGATGCGTACAACCCGCTTCGTACATAAGCTTCAGGATTTCAGGCCGGTGCAGTGACGCATGACTGGTTCCGCTCCAATAAACGCCGGGTTCTTCTCCCGGAGCAGCGGCTTTCCCGCCCGGACGCCGCGAGGAAGGCTGAAGACCTGCGGCGATCCATTTCTCGCAAATCTCCTTCAGCCATGTACGCTTGCTTGAGGCATCCATTGTCATCAAGTTTTCGTCCAGAAAATTGACGAAATCAATGTTGAAGTTTTTTTTCAGCTCCTTGACCATATCGATAATATAGTCGGGCGAGTGATAGCGAATATTGCGCCCGTAGGTGAACACGACATCGTTGTTGCCGTTACTGTCCTTTTCAATAAGCATGTCGCCTGTCGTACCCAAGTGCCAGCAATAGCGACATATCAAGCTGCATCCGTAACTCGCGTTAATATCGATGCGCCGTTTGATGCGGTAGGCATCCTCACTAAAAAGTGACGCGGAATTCTTGAAATACACCTCTTCAAGAGGAAACAAATCCCACGCAGGAGCGGGTAGCGTATCCAGGTCACGAATAATCGGTCGTGTATTGTTCAGGATCGGCTTGCCGTCGCCATCCCGGCATATCACGCCTAACGTGGCGCTAAAATCGGTATCTTTGTTGTCGATCTTTTCCAGAACTTCCGGCCATGTGACGAAAGCTTCGCCGACAATGCCAAGATCGATCTGCGGTATCCATTCCATAATATCCTGAGGCATGCTCGTCAGGAAGCCGCCGCCCGCAACCAGGAAGGCATCGGGAGCAACCTCCTTGGCAATCCGGCAGGCTTCTTTGATAAAACTGTAGGTCGTTGTAAGGCCGCCGATGGCAATCACATCCCAGTCATCGGCCAAGTAGACATCCGGCAGAACGCCAAAACCCTTGCGCCACGCATTGGCATCATAAATTTGAACCAAATGGCCGTTATTCATGGCAATAGCCGCCAGCAACGCGATGCCGTAAGGGATATGCCGTGGGACATCTTCTTCACGCACCACTGGATTTACAAAAAGTATTTTCGCCATCAACTCTATCTCTAAAAGCCCGCACAGAACTCATCAATTCCAACACATACCACACCATCCCCGAACAAAGTACCTCCCCCGGTGCAGTTGTACAGCGTGGATTTAGAGGCGGCGAGCAAGTCCAAAATATTGCATCGATACCAATAATAGGTCGGATCGGTATAAAAAACCTCATCGGTATCCGGGTAGGTAAATTCGGGGAAAACGTCTTTGAGATTATCTTCGCCTACCTTGTCTTTAAGAGGGCCGTAGGTTTGGGTTAATTGATAACCGGTATCGGCCTTGTAATAACCAAGATCCATGCCCACAACGGCGATTCTGGGGATTTTCAGCGCCGTCAAGGCAAACACCCATGCCGCCGTCCCTACAGTGCCCCCGGTATTCATCGCAGGCAACTTTGTTTCGTTAACCATGGCTCTGGTCAAACTTCCAGGGCTTCCTGGGTTATCCACCAACGGCGCCCACCAATAGGCATCAAAGCCGACCGCTTCCGTGCGCTCAACCACATTCATCGGAGCCGAGGAACAAATAACCAGTTTCTGGTCTTTGCCATGCCGGTTGACCAATTCGATATTGCGACGATTCTCCTCGTTTGAATTGTTGCGGAAGGCAATATCCAGATCCTGTCTTGAAAAATAATCATCCCCTTTCAGGTTACTTTCAAAATCGGGATCGCCGAACCAGCGTACGATTCTTGTGGGATGGGGATCCAGCGTCAACACGTAATCAGGTATCAATCCGGCCTTGAGACAACGCACATAAGAACCGTCAATCGCAACGATACTTCCCTCGTATCCAGAGTCTTTAATACGGGCCAATATATTGTTTTTATACAAGCTGGGGCCCGCGCTGATGATAATCGCGGACTCCGCTTTTTTCTGTTGAGGCGACGCAATATCCTTGATCGACTTTGCGATAAACGGCTTATTTCTCTTTGAGTTTTCGACTAATGTTTCCGAGTGCCAATCGAGCCCAATCGAGGTGATCTCATCCATAATCCCCTGAAATTCCGGAGTAACGCCATGATGACTCATCATTATTCACCGTCAGCGCTTTCAGTGCTTTCCCAGAATAGCATTTCACGCTCAACGAACACCATGCTGCCCCCGATAGATTCGAGCGCTTTTTCTTAAATTCATTTTTGAAATCGGCAGAATCGTCGCTCACATCGGGCACATCGAGTTTGCGCTTGACGTCAAAATTTCCTTTCATTAATTCGCTCATCTTTATCCTCTTAAGGTTAACTATCAAGTTCATTGCAAATAACTACGCATCAAGCCATTGCCGTGAAGCATAGACATAATTATTGATTATTACCATTCACGCAACGGATGAAACTATTTCACTACGTTATTAAATCCTGAAGCTGAATAACTTCAATGCGCCATTGCATTCTACTTGGACAAAATTAAGTCTTCATCAATTACTTCACATTAAGTTAATTTTAGTTAGACTATAAAAGTGTATATTATAAAAATCCCCGCTTTGTGTGCCGCAGAATACTTATTGGCAGCGCCGCATTGCCTTACAAAAACATCACAATACTGAATTAGCGATAGATCAATGGATGAAAACAGCAGCTTCATAGCCACGAATGATGTCGGCCCTATTAAAACCAATGTTTTTGGGGAAAAATTCTTTTACAACCTTAATCGGGATAGCTTCGGCAAAATCAGTTCCCAGGCGCTATTCGAGGCAAAATTCGGCAACACACTCTTTCAACCTAATTCGCTAAATATCATTATCGGCACCGATTCCGGTTTATTACCCCTATACCTGCAACAAAAAGGCTTGCCTAACGGCTCCCGATATATTTTTATCGAACCTGAGTCTGTGCTTGAACAGCTGATCAACCATCAACTGCTTGAAGAGTTAGATCCGGCTATAGTCTGCGTAACGCTCGACGAATGGGAAGAATCGGCTAAGTTATTTAAAATACAAGACTATTTTTATATTAACTCAGTTCGATCCTTTAATTCACTTTGCGCTGAAGACGATAATTACAATGCCTATGCAGAGCTCAGCTGGCACATTACCGAAATGTTGGCCCAAGGCCATTGGCATTACAATGTGTCTCTCGGCAACGAAGCGTTTACCATACGTCAGCTTGCCAATTTAGCGGACAACATATTACCGGCTAAATTACTTACCAACGCCTTTCAGGGAAAGACCGCTGTGTTACTGGCAGGCGGACCGTCTCTGGACGAAGCGTTGCCCTGGGTGCAGAAACACCGCCAACAGCTCATTATTTTTGCAGTCTCGCGCATTTCCAGACAGCTAAAAAATATCAACCTTGAACCTGATTTTATTTTCTCCGTCGATCCCACCGAATTAAGCTTCGACATCAGCAAAGAGATGCTTACATTCAGCAACAGGCCTGTCTTTGTTTATTCTTACCATGCGGTTCCATCCCTGGTTAACCAATGGCAGGGAATCGGCCTGTACCTGGGCAACCGGGTTCCCTGGAAATCTCCGATAAACCATACAAATATCGGCGGAGCAGGGCCAACGGTGACCAACACGGCTCTGAACGTAGCGCACAAATTCGGCTTTAAACGCATTATCCTGGTCGGTGTCGATCTTTGTTTTACACGGGACGGCTATACCCATGCCGCCGGCAGCGATGAACATATTGCCGGCCCCCGCTTTAACTTGACCTCCTTACAGACAGAAACCAATGGCGATTTCATGGCGCCAACCAGTTGCGATTTGGTCGCCGCAATCAATACGCTGGCAATACAGGCCAAGGCCATTACCGCAACAGGTTGTCAAATAATCAATCCTTCCGCCAATGCCGCCAAAGTCGACAATGTAACCTACATGCCTCT
>scf_100011_pt501 | contig 24996 bp, 19 predicted proteins | sample Micenr1anaerobic_FD_49594 | JGI IMG/M metagenome (IMG submission 49594) | reverse complement strand
GACGATTATTTGGGAACGCTACGCTTGACGGTAGAAAAGCTTTACAGCATGGAGCAGGCCAGGGAGGTTTATGCCAGAAGTATTCAGTTGGTATGGCATGCGGCGGACGATGAGAGCGAAGGTCATGACTTTGTGACGAAGTTGATGGCGGTTCTGGAGCCTTTTAAGGGTGGCGGTTGTCCTGTGGGTATCAGTTATACGTCAAAGGTTGCAAAAGCGAGTCTACAGTTGGGTGATGAGTGGCGCGTCCAGCCAACCGATGAATTGGTTGCGCGATTGAGGGCGTTGTTGGGAAGCGAGGCTGTTGAGGTTAGGTACAGGTAGAAAGAATTTAGAATTAATTCACCACGAACGACTGCATGGATGCAGGAGGTAGAGTAACGCATGGAGCAGTTGCCGAGACACGAAGTTCGCGAAGAAAATAAAAACTTCGTGTCTTCGTGGTGAACTATTTTGAGTTGGCGCGGTTGGTGGGTAAAACAACATTGCCCACCAATCGCGCCGATCCACTCGTTATTCCGTTTCTTGCCTTACCATTTCAGCTGGTTTTGGCGCCGCTTCAACAACCGGTTTTGGTGCTGCTGGAGTTGGAGCCGGAACCGAAGCCGGTTCAGCGGTAGCCGCCGGTTTTCTGGCTTCTGAATCCCGATTGCCGGTGTTATCCTGGCTGGGGACATTAGCCGGGGATTCAGGGCGTTCGGTTCTTTCCGCTCTTTTTGCAAAGTCATTGTCATAAGAACGGGGAGCCGGACGCGACTCGTCGTTGCTCTCGCTGGACGCTTCATGCGTGCTATTTGAATCGCCATCCGTTTCAGGCTTTTTGTAGTTGGGATTACGCGGCCTTCTACGATTCGGCCCTCTTCTGGCATTGTTTCTTTTGGGATGTTCTCCGGCAGGAGCAGAAGCCAGTTCAGGCGCGCTTGAAACAATCTCGCTAACTTCAACCGCTTCACTTTTAACGGCTTCGGTTTTTGTTACAGGCAAATTAGCCGGGTCGAGATTGCGTTTTACGTTTCTACCTTGGCCGCGCGGTGGACGGTTCGGACGAGGTGCGTCCGGATTTTGTTCAGGCTTTGGTTTTGGCGCTTGTACTTGTTCAGAGGCTTGAACTTGTTCCTGACTCGGATGTTGACCGCGCCCTTGACCACGTCCACGGCCGCGTCCTCGGTCCTGATTTTGACCCTGGCCTTGTCTGTTGCCCCTGTTTTTGCTCGGTTGGCTCTCGTCAACCGGTTTGCTTCTTTCAGTGGTTTGAACGGCGGCCGTTACCTTTGTTTTAGGCTCTGTACTGACGCTGGGGCCTACAAGTTTATGCCAGAAGCGTTGGATCAGGCTGGCTGATTCATTCTTGCTTTGCACCGGTGCAGGGGAATCATGCAGGAATTCCTTGATTGCCGCTTTTGCGGTGCTCGGTTTTACTTGCTGGGCAAATTCAGGGATAGTGATGTCTTCCGCTTTGATCTGTAAGTAGCTGGCCTTACCGTCGCCGGACTCTTTTTCCTTGATGCGCTCAATGTCATAAGCCGGTGTTTCCAAATGCTTGCTGGGCAGGATCACAATGCCGACTTTCAGCCTGTTTTCAATCTGCTCAATGGCGCTGCGTTTTTCGTTTAACAGGAAAGTCGCGCATTCGATAGGCAGGTGGGCAATGACTTTTTCCGTGCCTTTCTTCATGGCTTCTTCTTCAAGAATACGCAGTACGGAAAGTGCGACCGATTCTACATTACGAATCGTACCCTGGCCTTTGCAGCGCGGACACGGCAGTTGAGTCGAGTCGCCCAGCGAAGGACGCATTCTTTGTCTGGACATTTCCAGCAGGCCGAAACGCGAGATGCGACTGGTCTGAATGCGGGCGCGGTCGATTTTAAGGGCGTCGCGCAGATGGTTTTCAACGGTTTTCTGGTTCTTATTGGACATCATGTCGATGAAGTCGATAACAAACAGGCCGCCCAAATCGCGCAGTCTCAGTTGGCGGGCAATTTCATCGGCCGCTTCCAGATTGGTGTTCAGCGCGGTTTCTTCGATGTCGCTGCCTTTGGTGGCGCGTGCCGAGTTGATGTCGATGGAGGTCAGCGCTTCGGTATGATCGATGACCAGCGAGCCGCCCGACGGCAATGAAACTTCACGGCCGTAAGCGACTTCAATCTGGGATTCGATCTGGTAACGGTTAAACAGGGGGACGGCATCCTGATACAGTTTTGCCTTGGGCAAAAAGTGCGGCATGACTTGTTTCAAGAAGTTTTGCACCAGTTTGAAGGCGTCTTCATTGTCGATCAATATCTCGTCGATATTGCCGCGCAAATGGTCGCGCAAAGCCCTGATGATAACGTTACTTTCCTGAAAGACCAGGAATGGCGCGGACTGTTCGCTGGAAGAGCGTTCTATGGCTTCCCAGAGTTGCAGCAAATAATTTAAGTCCCATTGCAGTTCTTCGACATTTTTGCCGCATCCTGCCGTTCTAACAATGAGTCCCATGCTTTCAGGGATCTCAAGCGCCGCCATGACTTCGCGCAGGTCGCTACGGGTTTCGCCTTCGATGCGCCGCGAAATGCCGCCGGCTTTAGGATTGTTGGGCATCAACACCAAATAGGTGCCGGCCAGACTGATATAGGTGGTTAAAGCTGCGCCTTTGTTGCCGCGTTCTTCTTTTTCAATTTGAACAACGATTTCCTGACCTTCTTTAATCAGGTCTTTTATGGCTGGACGGCGGCCGTCGTTTTCGACGCCTTCTTGCAGGTGACGGTAGAGCGGAGAGATTTCTTTGAAAGGTAAAAAGCCGTGTTTTTCAGCGCCGTAGTTTACAAAGGCCGCTTCCAAGCTGGGTTCTACGTGGGTTACTATCCCTTTGTAAATGTTTGACTTTTTTTGTTCTTTCGAAGGTACTTCTATGTCAAAATCATACAGTTTTTGACCGTCTACCAAAGCGACTCGCAGTTCTTCCGGTTGCGTAGCGTTGATAAGCATTCTTTTCATTCAATATTCCTTGTTGTTTCCTGCTCCATGGTCAGATTTTACTGAACAGACTGGTTTTGGTCATCGTGTTTGTGTAGAGGGGGCTGCTAAAGCCGCTTCTACATAGCTTAGTTTTTACGGTTTTAATGAGCCGTTTCTGCGTGTTGTAGTGGGCATCCCGCTCTTCACTTAGGTGAAGACCGTGGATAGTTGCACGGACAGAGTCTAAGCAAATAAATATTCTTTCTTCAGTCTTGATTGTAAATTCCGTCTTAGACAGGAGTTATAAATCGTTCGTCTAGGGTCGAACGATGAACCCGAAAATCTTACAATGATGAGTCAGCGTGGTAATTTATCGCTACGTTAATCATCATCGAGTAATGCTCCAGGGCAGTTTTGTTAGCGAAAACCGCAGAGCAAAAGCATGTTTTTTATATTAAAAACTTGCTTAATATAGCAATCTTATTGCTATACATCAATTTAAAGAATCAATCATAAGCAGATGCTGGTATTATTTACACTATGAATAGTGAAGAAAAAAGCGTAACACCCAAAGTTCAACTGGTCGAAATTACCGAAGAGAATTGCGATCAACGATTGGATAATTTTTTAATTGCCCGCCTGAAGGGCGTCCCTAAAAGCCGAATTTACCGGATCGTTCGTAAAGGTGAAGTGCGGGTTAATAAGGGCCGCGTCGATGTTAAATACCGTCTGGTTGCAGGCGATATCGTCAGAATTCCTCCGGTCCGGGTGGCCGAACGCAGCGAAGAATCGTATGTTCCACAGGGTTTGCAAGCGGCATTGCAACAGGGCATTTTGTTTGAAGATGAAGGTTTCCTGATCGTCAACAAACCGGCCGGTTATGCTGTGCATGGCGGCAGCGGCGTGAGTTCCGGGATTATCGAAGGACTGCGCCTGATAAGACCCGAAGCGCATTTTTTAGAGCTGGTGCATCGACTCGATAAAGATACCTCCGGTTGTCTGATCATCGCCAAAAAACGTAGCGCCCTGAAACTGCTGCATGAGTTGTTTCGCGACAATCACATCCATAAAACCTATCTGGCCTTGCTGGCCGGGCAATGGGCGAGGAAAAAACTGGTGGTCACTGCGCCCTTGCTAAAAAATGTCGCCAAAGGCGGTGAGCGTATGGTTGTGATCAGCCAATCCGGCAAAGAGGCGGAGACGCTGTTTCGGCGCGTGAAGTTATTTAGCGATTCGACGCTGGTTGAGGCCTCGCCAAAAACCGGACGCACCCATCAAATACGCGTTCACGCCGCGAGCCTTGGGCATCCGATCGTCGGTGACGAGCGTTATGGACGGGATGACATTAATCGCGGATTTAAAGGCCGAGGCTATAAGCGCATGTTCCTGCATGCGGAAAAGTTAAAGTTTCAACACCCTGTTACCGGTGAGCCGCTAACCATTTTGGCGCCTTTGCCGCAGCCATTGGAAGATTTGTTAAAACATGAAGAACAAGTTTGATTTAATTATATTCGACTGGGACGGCACCCTGATCGATTCGATAGACTGGATCGTACATTGCCTGCAAACGGCGGGGAAACACTGCGGCTGCGATATTCCCGAGCCCCAGGCGGCGAAAGACGTGATCGGCCTGAGCATAACAAACGCCTGCGCCAAGCTATTTCCCGGCGTCGATCAGGAAACGCTGACGCAATTGACGGACTGCTACCAGCAAACGTATTTGTCCAGACAACTGGATCGGGGCGATTTATTTCCCGGCGTTTACGATATGTTGGTGGAACTGAAGCAGGCCGGTTATCAACTGGCCGTTGCTACCGGTAAAACCAGAGCGGGCTTACAGGAAGCATTACAGGCGACAGATACGGAAGCGTTGTTTTGCATCACCCGTTGTTCCGATGAGACCGCCTCTAAGCCGGATCCGCTGATGCTGCATCAGATTATGCAGCATACCCAGGCAGCGAATGAACGGAGTTTAATGGTGGGCGATTCCACCCATGACTTGCAAATGGCGATGAATGCCCAAATATCGTCGATAGCGGTGTCGTGCGGAGCGCATCCGGAAGACATCTTGCAACGATACAATCCGTTGATGTGCTTACAGCAGCCTGCGGAATTACTGAATATTATTAGAGGTTAACAAGGCATGGACAATCAGAACAAACCAGAAGTTACACGGGAATCCGGTTGGGAGCGGGAGGTTATTGAAAAACTGGCGCTGGCCGCAATCACCGAGCAAACCCGAGCAAGGCGTTGGGGCGTTTTTTTTAAGAGCTTGATGTTTGTGTATTTGATCGCCGTGTTCGGCGTGGCTATGTATCCAAAGCTTAAGCAGGATATTGGCGTTGACAGTAAAGATCATACCGCCGTTATCGATGTGGTCGGCATGATTGCCGAAGGCAAAGATGCCAATGCAGACAGTATTATCGAAAGCTTGAGAAATGCGGTCAAAGACAAGCACACCAAAGGCATTATCCTGCATGCCAACTCGCCGGGCGGCAGTCCCGTCCAGTCGTCTTATGTGTATGAGGAAATCAGGAAAATTAAAAAGAACATCCTGAGTTGCCGATTTATGCCGTGGTCAGCGATATTTGCGCATCGGGTTGTTACTTCATTGTATCGGCCAGCGATAAGATTTTTGTGAACCCTTCCAGCTTGGTGGGTTCCATAGGCGTGCTGATGGACGGCTTCGGTTTTGTCGATGGCATGCAAAAACTGGGCGTAGAGCGGCGCTTGTTCACGGCCGGCGCACATAAAGCCATGCTCGATCCTTTTTCGCCATCCAAAGAAGACGAAACGCAGTATATACAAGGCCTGTTAAACCAAGTGCATCAGCAATTTATCGGCGCGGTTAAAGCCGGGCGCGGCGACAGGCTTAAAGAAAATCCCGACATGTTCTCAGGACTGGTCTGGACAGGCGAAGAAGGCGTGAAACTGGGCATAGTTGACGGCGTCGGCAATCAGGATTACGTCGCCAAGGAACTCATCGGCGCGGAAACACAGGTTGATTTCAGTCGGCAGGAGCATTTGCTGGACAAGATCGCAGGCAAATTGGGCGCATCTTTCGGGCAAGTGATCGGCAGCATGGTTCAGGGCGCATCGTTACGCTAAAGGTTCAGCATCGATTCAGGGTGATCGGCTAAAATGCTTTTCACTCAGTAATAGAACGCAGATGACGCTGATATTTATGATTGAATAAGATTTTTTGAATTATTCTGGAAAAATCAGTTGATCGCCATTTTGAGGTTATCCGCGTTCATCATAATCATCTGGGTCATCCGCGTTCTATTTTTGTCGTTGCGTTGAACAAACATTTTGTGCCCAGATAGCTTGGATTGCCCATGAGAAATTTGCTTAAAGCCGTTATAGTTGCCTTGTTGTTTTCCAATAGCTGTTTTGCAGATAATAACCAGCTGGCAAGCATCAGTTTGGACGAGGCGACCAAACAAATAATCGAAGGCACCTACAACAAGGTGCTGGGCGCGCAAACAGAAATAATTGATGGCAAGGCAGTGCATGTCATTAAAGTGCTGACCCCCGATGGACGTATCCGGTATTACAAAATCGATGCCGAAACCGGCCAATTAGTTAACTAAGCTCGACAGACAAAAAACATGCGCATTCTAGTTGTTGAAGATGAAGTAAAACTCTGCGAACAAATTCAGCAGTTCTTTGCCGATAAAGGTTTTGCCGTTGATACCGCACACACCGGCCAAGACGGCTATTACATGGGCAAGGAATATCCGATTGATGCGGCCGTGATCGACATCGGCCTGCCCGATTTTTCCGGCATCGAACTGATCAAGCGCTTGCGTAAAGACAAAGTGACCGTGCCCATCCTGATTTTAACCGCCCGTAGCCGCTGGCAGGAAAAAGTAGAAGGACTGGAAGCGGGAGCGGATGATTACCTGGTTAAACCTTTTCATTATGAAGAGTTGCAGGCCAGGATTAACGCCTTGATAAGGCGGTCGGCCGGGGTGGCCCATCCGGTGTTAACCCACGACAATATCGAACTGGATACCGTGGCTCAGGAAGTCACCGTATCCGGCGTCAAGCAGGAATTAACCGCTTACGAATACAAGGTGCTGGAGTACCTGATGTTCCGCAAGGGCGAAGTGATTTCGAAATCGGTATTGACCGCTCACATTTACGATGAAGACTTTGACCGGGATAGCAATGTTCTTGAGGTTTTTATCGGTCGCTTGAGAAAAAAGCTCGATCCCGACGGCACGCGTAAGCCCATTGAAACCTTGCGTGGCCGAGGCTACCTGATTTCCGCCAAACGCGATTGATTAGATTCTCAAGTAATGTTTGAAAAGTAAGTCCTTTTGAAGGGGCTTATGACCCTCCGATTATCCCTAAAGGCCTTGAATGCAGGTTAAATCACTAAGCTTTCGATTACTGGTTTCCGCCGGACTGGTGCTTGCGGCATTTTTCGCGCTGGCTTCGGTGGTGCTTGAACAAGGCTTTCGTGAGAGCGCCGAACAGGCATTAAAGGAAAAGTTGCAGGTTTATGTGTATTCGCTGTTATCGGCCGCCGAGCTTAAAAACTCCGGTGATTTAAGCATGCCGACCAACTTGCCGGAACCGCAGTTTGCAACCCCAGGCTCCGGTCTTTACGGTTTTATACACTCGGCAAAAAAAAATCTGGTATGGCGTTCGCCATCGGCTATCGGACTTAATGTAACGCCCCCGCCGGAATTAAGCGCAGGCAATTCCGCCTTTTTGTTGGCTGAGCATGGTCGTTATGCGTTGCATTACGCGGTCATCTGGAAAAATGTAGTCGGTGTAGAACGCGAATATATCTTTACCGTGACTGAAGATGCCCAGTTTGTCGGCAATCAGGTGGAGCGGTTTAGAGAAACCTTAAGAGTCTGGTTATTGGCTCTAGGCCTGGTGCTGATATTTATTCAACTGGCCTTATTGCGCTGGAGCATAAAGCCTTTGCGGATTATCGTAAAAGATCTTGAGGCGATAGAAAAGGGGCGAAAAACCCATTTAGACGGGGACTATGCAACGGAATTGGATGGTCTGGCCGGTAATCTTAACGTCTTCATCAACAGTGAGCGGGCGCATCTGGAACGTTATCGCAATGCCTTGGCGGACTTGGCGCACAGCCTGAAAACGCCGCTGTCGATATTGCGCGGCTGCGCCGAGTCTTTCAGCGTAAACAAGGAGACGGTAAAGGAACAGATTTTCCGTATGGATGAAATCGTCGAGTATCAATTACAACGGGCAGCGGCAAAGGGCGAGCATAAAACCACCGGCACCGTGGATTTGTCGCTGATTATCAAAAAAATAAGCGCATCGCTGGGCAAGGTTTATATCGATAAAAACATCAGTTTCGATATGGCTGTGCCGGAACAAAGCCTGATTTATTACGACGAAGGCGACCTGTACGAAATAGCCGGGAACCTGATGGATAACGCCTGCAAGTGGTGTCGTAGCACGGTCAAGGTCAGCGTTACCCTGAATGCGCGCAAAGGCAGGCGGAATTTTGCGGTGTTGCTGGAGATTGAAGACGACGGGCCGGGAATCCCTGCCGGAAAACTGGCGGAAATTTTAAAAAGAGGCGTCCGCGCCGACGAAAATATTCATGGGCACGGTATCGGCATGGCCGTCGTCTACGAATTAGTCGGATTATTGGGCGGATTATTGGAAGGCAAAAAGAGCGAAGCGCTGGGCGGCATGAAATGGAGTGTTTATTTTGCGTGATGATTTGGACAGATTAGTTCCAGCCGATTTCAGGGCATGATAAAGCAGGGGAGTCAATACCGGGTCCTGCTGTGTTGAGCAAGCTTATGACACCTGCTTCAACATCCCCATGCCGTTAGGTTTTTTGACGACTTGCAGCTGGGCTTTAAAGCGTTTTTGCACACCTTCAACATGAGAAATAACACCGACGGTTTTGCCGTGGGTTTGCAAGCCTTCCAGGGTACTGATGACCGTGTAAAGCGTTTCCGAGTCCAGGTTACCAAAGCCTTCATCGAGAAATAACGAATCCACGGACTTGCCGTTATTGGCTAATTCCGAAAGTCCCAGCGCCAGCGCCAGGCTCACCACAAAACTCTCGCCGCCGGACAACGTCTTGGGCAGTCGGCGCGCATTGTCTTGATAAGTATCTTCAACTTCCAACGCCAAACCCTGATCACTGGGCATTTGCCGCAGATAATAACGGCCGCTGACTTTTTCCAGCACGGCATTGGTTTGGGACAATAGCCGATCGGCTACCCGTTGTTGAACCCGACGACGGAAAGCCATGCCGCTTTCCTCGGCTATTTGAGCGGCTTCGGCGCCGCACAGACGGGCAATTTCCTCTTGATCCTGTAATTGAATCAGGATCGCATCGGCCTTCTGTTTCAGTTGTTTTTGCTCGTTCAGCAACTGTTCCAGACGTTGCGTTTCCAGACCGGCTATTGCCAGTTTCTCGGTCACGCTTTTCAGCTGGGCATCCAGCTGTTCCGGGCTTAGTTCCGTTGCAACCAGCGCATTTTCAGCCTCCAGCTCAAGTCGGCTTTTTTCCAGGTCTATGGTTTTGGCGTCAATCTCCTGTTCCAATTCGGCCAGATGCCGCTCCAGTTCCGGCTGATGTTGCAGCAGCTCCAGCATTTCGGTCAGCTCATGCAGGCTGGTAAATTGCGTTCCCTGCATTTTGTCTTGCAAGGCCCGTTTCAACAGGTCGAGTTCGGCTTCCTGTTTGGCAATAAGCTGTTCCTTGTCGGCAATCAGTTTTTGCTTTTCGATCAATGCCAAATGCAGGCCGACGATTTCTTCGCTTTGCAATTGTTGGTTGTAACGCTCAAGTTTTTCGTTGCATGCCGTTATTTCAACCTGGCAATGCTCCGCTTTTGTCTTCAATACTTCCAGTTCCTCGGCTAAGCTTTTTTGACGGAAAGCATAGCTTTGATAATCCTGGCGACGCGCATTCAGCCGGTCGAACAAGGCGTCTTCTTTGCCTTTAGCGGGCATCTTTTCGCCCAGCAAGGCTAGTTGTGCCAGTACCTTGTCGGCCAGTTGCTGCTCTTCCTGCCGGCAGGTCGCCAATGCGGCATCGTAATCGATCTCTTCCTTGGGGCGTTCCCGCCATTCGGCATCCAGTTGCCGGGAGTTTAGCTGTAAGCGTTCAGCGGTGGCTTCGCCCTTGGCGATCAAGGCTTCCAGTTGTTCGATGCCGGACTGTTTTTTCCGATAGTCGGCGACCACGGCGGTAATGGTTTTTAATGCGCTGATTTCGGTATTTAAGCGGTGTTGCAGCAACCCTAGTTTATTGATTTTCAGGTCTTCACTGGCCGTGTTAAGCCGGTTAGACAAGGTTTGCCATTGGGATTTGATCCTGACCTGCTCTGTCTGATTGGCCTGATTTTTTTCCGCCTGTTTTCGAGTTGCTTTAAGCTGTTGTTCCAGCTTGGCGGCCGCTGCCGTTAAGGTCTTTATTTTCGCCTTTTGATCCGCTAAGGCCTGCTGGGAATTGGCCTCTTTCGGTGGATGCTGGGCATAGGGATGCTTCAACGCACCGCATAAAAAACAAGGTTCGCCATCGACCAGATGCGGCCGGTCCGCGGCCATTTTTCTAAGCAACGTTTCACGGAACACAGCCGTTTCCAGCGTCAGTTTAATATTTTCTTCCCGACTTGTTTCCTGTTTTAACGCCGCAAGTTTGGACTCCAGTTCCTCAATATCATGATTCGGCTGCTCTTTACGACCAAAGATGCCGAAAAAGCTAAAACCGCTTTTGGTCAGTTTTTGGTAAGTTACAGCCAGGGTATAGAGTGCCCGAAAATCCTTAACCCGCTCTTGTTGCTCTTGTTGAAACTCCTCAAGTTCAGCCAGATTCTTGCCCTGCGCCAGTTCTTCCAGCGCCTTTTTTGCCAGCGGTAATTGGTGTTTTAAATCGGCAATTCTTTTATTTTCCTGCGCAATGGCGGAGGTGTTGTTTTTCAGCGACGCGGTCGTATTTTTGGACCATTTGGTGAATGTTTTTTGCTTTTCTTTCAGCTCGACCAGTTCAGCCCGGAGGTTTTTTAACCGGCCTGTTTCAGGAAAGCTTGCCAGCAAAGATTCATCCGCGACATGCTCTTCCAGCCATTTCGACACATTGGCAAGATTGGATGTTTTATCATCAATCTGCATGCCTAACGATTGCCATAAGTCTGATTCCGATTGTCGCTGAGCATTAAGCTGACCTACCTGGGCCCTGATTTCGGATAGGATTTGCCCTTGTTCGGTAACCGATTTATGGGGCAATCCATCCGGAGCCGTTTTATCTGCGCCGATATGGTCTTGTATCTGCTTAAGTTCGCCGCGAAAATCCGTGAGAGTTGCTTTATCCTGATGAATTTCGTGATTTTTTCCTTAATCACTTCCAAATCATCTTTAAACAGCAGTGCGTCCTGGGCCGTAGTCAGCTGATCCAGTTTTTGCCGCTCGCTTTCTGATAGCGTTTTGGTTTGCTGTAGGTTTTTTTCCTGGTCGGCAATCCTGCTGTGCAGGGTCAACACATTTTGCAGCGAGGCTTGCTGCTGCTTCAGGTCGCTTTGTTCCTCCCGCAACTCGGTCGTTTGATCGGTAAAATCGATCAAATCATGTTCGCAGGCTTCCAGCTTTCCCGGTTCCATGATCGGTATAACCGATAAGTCCTGTTTTAAATAATCCAGGCGTTGTTGCGCCTCAGCGGCTTTTTCATTGACTTCATTTCTATAGTCTTCATAAATATCGGCGCTGATGATTTTTTCCAGGATGTCCATGCGCTCATTGTCCAGCGCGTTGAGGAATGCGGCAAAATCGCCCTGGGCCAACAGTATCGAGCGGGTGAAGTTACGGAAATTCATCCCGGTAATTTCGGTAATTCGCGCGCAGACCTGCTGGGCCGTGGTCGCCAGCACTTCGTCGTCGCTCAAACGGGTCAACTTCATTTCGGGCGGCGTTAATTCGCTCTCGGGATTCGCATCACGCCGTTGCGCATGCCAGCTGGACCGGTATTTCACCTTGTTCAGGGTAAATTCAATTTCCGAAAAACACTCAGCCGTATGTTGGGTCATCACATGTCCGGCAGGACGGTCAAAACGAAAAGTCTCGCCGTACAAGCCCAGCGTAATGGCATCTAAAATACTGGATTTTCCCGAGCCGTTAGGGCCGGTAATGGCAAAAACACCGGTATCCGAAAAAGGCGATTGTTCAAAATCGATCCGGCTCTCGCCTTCCAATGAGTTGATATTTTTGAAATGAATATTGAGTATTTTCATTGGCTGACGACTTTAGCTTTGCAACAGCTGGGGATTTTTAAATGAAACATTATAACGCTGTCTGGCGATTTTTTCCCAACCTATGCGACATGCTGTAACAACCGGTAAATATAATGACGGAAACAAAGAGGCATAACCTGGAATTTTTGAAGAAATGGATTTGTTGACAGCCGGGAATTGAACTATGCATTTGCAGCCGAGAGGCAAGCGCATGAGTCAAAAAACATTACTTGGGACTTCAGTGTTCCAAAATTAAATAAAACATCTGCTAAAATGGCGCAAGGAGGAAATTTAATGCTGAAAAAAACTTTACGCTGGCTGCTGACCTTGATTTACAAGGTTGAAATCAAAGGGCTGGACAACTACAAAAAAGCCGGAAAACGTGTCCTGATTATATCCAATCACACGTCCTTTCTGGATCCGTTATTGCTGGGTGTATTTTTACCCGATGACATCACTTTTGCGATCAATACCCAGATTTCCGAGCGCTGGTGGTTGAGGCCTTTTCTGGTGTTATCCCGCGTATTTCCAATGGATCCGACCCATCCTATATCGTTGAAGGATTTGATTCATCATTTACAGCAAGACACCCGTATCGTTATTTTTCCTGAAGGTCGCATTACCGTAACCGGCTCGTTGATGAAAATCTACGACGGCACCGGCATGGTCGCCGATAAGTCCGAAGCGGCCATATTGCCGGTACGGATTGAGGGCGCCGAATATACGCATTTTTCCAGGCTGCGCAATATCGTCCGCTTGCGTTTATTCCCCAAAATCACTATTCAGATTTTGCCCCATACTTTCGTTTCGCCTCCTCCTGAATTAAGAGGTAAAAACCGGCGTAAATACAGCGGACACATTTTGGCGGATATTATGACTGAAATGATGTTTGCCACCAGTCATTACCGGCAAACCATTTTCGCCAGCCTGCTTGAAGCGCGCAAGATACACGGCGGCAAGCATACGGTTGCCAACGATCTGGAGCGCATTCCGTTATCCTATGACAACTTGATTACCCGCACCATTGCCATCGGCAACGCCCTAAAAACGACGACGGTCGAGGGGGAAAATATCGGGGTTTTTTTACCCAATTCGACCAAAACCCTGTCGGTTATTTTGGGCTTGCAACTTTATGGCCGGGTACCGGCCATGTTGAATTATTCAACCGGATCAGCCGGTATGGTTTCCGCGTGTAACACGGCGCAAGTCAAAACCGTGTTAACTTCCCGCCGCTTTATCGAGATGGGCAAGTTAAGCGCGGAAGCCGATCACTTGGGCGAACAGGTCAGGCTGGTTTATCTGGAAGACTTGGCCGCGCGCCTGTCCGGATGGGATAAATTCAAGGCGCTGGTGCAATGCAAAACCGTTAATATCTGGTACAAACACACCCAATACAGCCCTGACAGTCCGGCGGTGGTTTTATTTACCTCCGGTTCCGAAGGCACGCCCAAAGGCGTGGTATTGTCCCACGCCAATATCCTGTCCAATCTTAAGCAATTGGAAGCCCGGATCAATTTTACGGCGCGGGATGTGGTGCTCAACTTTCTGCCGATGTTCCATTCCTTCGGCTTTACCGTCGGCACTATGCTGCCGATACTGCATGGCATGACCACCTTTTTCTATCCGACCCCGTTGCATTTCGCGGTCATTCCCGAAATCGCTTATGAAATCAGCGCCACCATCATGTTCGGCACCAATACCTTTTTAGCCGGTTATGCCAAAAAAGCCCATGCCTATGATTTTTCAATATGCGTTATGTGGTTGCCGGTGCGGAAAAATTGCAGGAAACCACCCGCCAGCTTTGGGCGGATAAATTCGGCATACGCATACTGGAAGGTTATGGCGCCACCGAAACGACGCCTATCGCCTCGGTCAATACGCCGATGGATTTTAAAGCAGGCACTGTAGGCCGGTTTATGCCGTCTATGGGCTACAAGCTGGAGCCGGTCGAAGGCATTGAAGAAGCGGGCAGGCTGCACGTCAGCGGGCCCAATATCATGTTGGGTTACCTGCTGGCCGACAATCCGGGCAAGCTGGTGCCGCCCAAATCAATCTATGGCGATGGCTGGTACGACACCGGCGATATTGTGCATGTCGATAATGAAGGCTTCCTCAGCATACGCGGCCGCAGCAAACGTTTTGCCAAAGTCAGCGGCGAAATGGTCTCATTAACCGCCGTAGAGCAGATGGCGACCAATGCCTGGCCGGATGCGCATCACGCTGCAATCAGCCTGCCGGATGCAAAAAAAGGCGAACAGGTTATTTTGCTCACCACCCATAAACAGGCGACCGTTAATGACTTGGCGGCGGCCTCTAAAGGCGTGGCTCCTATCCTCCTGCCCAAGAAGATTTTGATCGTTGATGCGATTCCGGTGATGGCGACCGGTAAAACCAATTATATTGCAGTGACAGAACTGGCGGCCGGCAAGGTATAAAAGAGGCTAAAGGCTAAATTCTTAGGCGATGTCCGGTAAAGAATATACCTCGTATAATTTATTTTTTATTCACCACGAAGACACGAAGTTTATGTTTTTTCTTCGTGCTCTTCGTGTCTTCGTGGTGAGAAAATAATGCGTAATTCGGGTATGTTCTTTCATGGAAACGGCCTTAAACCGCAATGCAAGTATTTTTTGCCCTTCGTCCTTCGCCTTTTGCCTTAAATAATTATGAACAAACAAATCTATCCGTTACTGATCGCCCAGTTCTTATCCGCATTTGCCGATAACGCTATTTTGTTCACAGTGATTGCCATGGTGATGCAATCTGCACAGCTGGCAAGTTGGTACGTTCCGGCTTTGCAAAGTGCGTTTCTGGTTGCCTTTGTATTACTTGCGCCGTGGGTGGGCGGATTTGCCGATAATCATCCCAAATCCAGGGTGTTGATTATCGGCAATCTGATTAAAGCGGCGGGCGCAGGATTATTGCTGTGCAACGTGGAACCGTTGATTGCTTATTGCGTGGTCGGTGTCGGCGCGGCCATTTACAGTCCGGCTAAATACGGCATCCTGCCTGAGCTGGCAGGGCATGAATTTCTGGTGAAAGCGAACAGCTGGATTGAAGGTTCCACCATCCTGGCTATTTTACTGGGCATGATGATAGGCGCCAAGGTCGCGGATTATTCGATAACGTGGGCGTTAATCGGCACCATCGTCATTTTTATAATCTCCGCATTGACTACGCTGTTTTTACCGGCGAGCATTGCCAAAAAACCGCTCCCGGTTCGGCGTTGCCGATGTTTTGGCGGGAAATAGGCCTGTTTTTTCTACGCCGCGATCACGCTTTGCCATTCTCGGCGGCTCTTTATTCTGGGCCGCTGCGGCAACGTTAAGAGTGATTATTGTGGCCTGGGCGCCGCTGATTTTATTGTCAAAAAATGCGTCCGAAATTGCGGAACTTACCTTATTCATCGCTATCGGCATCATCGCCGGATCAGCTCTGGTGCCGGGACTCATTCCGCTTGAACATTTACGCCGCGCCAGATTACCCGCTTATTTAATGGCGTTGTTTATTTTTGGGCTGAGTCTGACCGACAGCATCTGGCCGGCCCGGTTTATGCTGTTTTTCATCGGCGTAATGGGCGGGATGTTTATCGTCCCCGTCAACGCCGCCTTGCAGGAGCTGGGGCAACAGAGCATCGGCAGCGGCAGCGCTGTCGCTTTGCAGGGTTTTTTCCAGAATCTCACCATGTTGGCCGCGGTGGGCAGCTATACCTATGCCGTCTCGCAGCATGCCGATCCCGTTCTGTCCATGCTGAGTCTGGGGATGCTGGTTTTTATGGCGACTTTTCTGGTATCGCTGCACCTGCCGGACAATCAAGCTAAAAACGGCGATTAGTCCACGAAAAGCACGAAAGACACGAAATAAACCAATATACTTTTACGCTGATCCTCAACGCTGGGGCTTGGGGACCCGCACAAATATTTTCGTGCTTTTCGTGGATGAAATGGTTTTTCTATAACTAACCCGCATCGCCCATTAGTGCAGCGGCTTTACCCCGACTTTCATTGACTTTGCACAGCAAAGCCAGGCCGACGATAAAAAACGCTAACGTCGACAGCAATGACATCCGGTGGTCGCCATTGCTCCAGTAATTGATCAGTCCGTAGCTCAATGGGCCCACTATGGCCGATAAGCGATTGACCAATCCCCATAAGCCTAAAAATTCGCCCGCCCGCTCGGTCGGTGAAAATTTACTGACTAAAGCGCGCCCGACAGCCTGGCTTGCGCCCATCGCCAGACCAATAATATTTCCGGCTATCCACATATGCGCCGTCTTGCTGGCAAATAACGCCACTATCACCGCAACAATCCAGATGAGCAGGGTAATGGCCAGCGTCGGGACCGATCCCATCCGGTCTTGTAAATGTCCGCAAACAAAAGCGCCAACAGCGGCGGTCACATTAACGACCATAATCAGCACAATCAATGACTGGGTATCGAAGCCCATGACTTCCTGCGCATAAATGGCGGCCAGAACCACCACGGTGCTAACGCCTGACTGGTACACGCCCAGCGTTACCAAAAACCAGAGCAGGTCGCGAAAGCGGGCCGCTTCTTTAAACGTGTGCGCCAATCGAGCGTAACCTATCTGTAGGTTTGACAGGCTTCGGTTTAGCGCAACAGGTATTGCCCGTTCATGCAGCCAAAGAAAGGTAGGGGTGGCCGCCAAGGCAAAGATTGCGGCGGTGATCAGTAAGGTAACAGGGACAAAGTGGGTTTCCGGCAACCCGCGCTGTTTGGCCCAGGTAATGTAAGCTAGACAAATTCCCAGTGTCAGAAGGCCGCCAAAATAGCCCAGACTCCAGCCATAGCCGGACATTCTGCCCATATTCTCTTCAGGCACAATTTCCGGCAGAAATGCGGCAATCAGGTTTTCGCCGTAAGCAAACATGATGGCTGAAAGGGTAACCAGCACCATTCCCAGTCCTATATCGCCGGGACCGACCAGTGCCAGCAAGGCTGTCGATGCTATGCAGCCTACCGAGGAAATCAGCAGGAAACGTTTCTTGCAAGCCCGTTGATCGGCGATTGCACCGATCAACGGCCCGCCGATCATGACTATAAAATTAGCGATGCCGATAGCCAGAGACCAGAGCAGGGTCGATAAACCGGGGGCGAGGCCTTGCGCGGCACCGGCAACCACGCCGACAAAATAGGCGCTGAAGATAGTGGTCTGCACCACCGTGGTATAGCCGGAGTTGGCAAAGTCATATAAAGCCCAGGCCAGTAATTCTTTACGGCTTGCATTACCCATTAGTCGACTATTTTCGTCAGCAGACGGTTTATTCTGATCGCTGTTCATACTCGGAAAGTCCGCCACATTCACTATAGTTGTCATCCTTCAATAGTGAGGGAGACTATTATTCTGAATTTAAAGTGTAGCAGTTCAGCGCCCCTGATGGGTAGGCCGGGCTTTAGCTCCGACATTGGCCTGCCGGAAACAGGGAGCATGGGGCAGGCTAAGTTTTTTATCGCGGCATGATGAACGGTTGTTTATCGTCTCACGTCAATGCCGGGTTTCAGGAATCAGGACAAAAAACAACGGCTCTGTAAGCTTCTTTTCAAAATCTTGTTATGTTATTGGCTGTTGGCAGCTATACTTTTACGCTTTTGCTGCCGTAAAAAAGTAAACCCTGTGCTTGTAATGCTTAAGCTGAGCTTGCCGGTACTCGGAGTCATTTTTCCCGTATTTTTGTAACTGCCGGATAATCAAGAAAAACAAAAACGGTTAACGACTATAAGTAAGCTTTAGACTACAATATTATGAGGAACTTATCAAATGAAGCTGTTTGAACTCGGAAAAATCACTATGACGCCATCGGCTATTTCAGTTATAGCCAGTTTTAAGGTACCCATTGGCGATTTGCTGGACCGACATGAAAAAGGCGACTACGGGGATGTATCTGAGGTGGATTGGCGTGAAAATACGCTCGCGTTGTTACCTGAGTCAGTGGAAAGGATAATGTCGGTCTATAACATTGAAACCGAAAAACTATGGGTTATCACGGATCCGGACAGAAAGGTAACAACGCTATTAACAGAGGAAGATTTTTAACGATTCGTTATGTTTATGTTCCATCACCAGAATCCCTGTTCGTAGAGGCTGTGAGAGTGTTATCCATTGTTAATGGGTAACACCGTTTAATCGGTGTTTTGGTTTGGCAACAAAGCGTATCAATGGAGTACAACACTGAATGTTTGCATGGATTAATGATTTACTGGTCGGCACCAGCAGTTTTATGCCTCACGGTGCTTGTTATCTATGGCTGCCGTCAATGTTGTGGTTACATATTATCAGCGATAGCATTATTGCGATTGCCTACTTTTCCATCCCGTTTGCATTATGGTATTTTGTCAAAAAGCGCACCGATTTGGCTTATCGCTGGGTATTTGTGCTGTTTGGGGTTTTCATTTGTTTATGCGGTACCACCCACTTAATCAGTATCTGGACAATTTGGCACCCCGATTATTGGCTGGACGGTTTGGTAAAACTTGCCACTGCGCTCGTTTCGATAGTCACGGCCGTGCTGATTTGGCCGTTGATTCCAAAACTGTTACGACTGCCTAGTCCTCAAGCGCTACAAACCAGCGAAACCTATCTGCGCGCTATCTTCGATGCTACGCCGGACGCCATGCTAATCAGCAACGAGCACGGCATTGTTACCATGGCCAATCAGCAGGCCGAACGCTTGCTGGGTTATTCGATTAACGAACTGCTCGGGCTATCGATTGAAACCCTGGTGCCGGAGAGTTTTCGGGCGGCGCATCCGGGATTGCGGGCACAGTTTTCCGCCGTGGCAGTGACGCGTCCGATGGGCGCCGGGCAGACGGTAAAGGTGCTACGAAAAGACGGCAGTGAATTGGATGTGGAAATCAGCCTAAGCCCGATTCGAACAGAGCAAGGCTTGTTTTTCGCCAGTGCCTTGCGGGACATCACCGAACGAAAACAAGCCGAGGCTACGCTACGGGCAAGTGAGGAGCGTTTTCGCCGGATGGCCAACAGCTCGCCCATTATGATCTGGATTACCGATGCCGAGGGTGAACCCACTTTTGCCAACCAATCCTGGTTAGATTTCACAGGTCTCGATTCGGTACAGACTATGACTCATCAGGACTGGATCAGTGCCATTCATCCTGATGACAGAGAAACCGCCTTCGTGGCGTATTACCAAAATACCGAAGTCCAGGTAGCCATTACCACAGAATACCGCTTGCGTAGCGCGAATGGCGACTGGCGCTGGATTTTAGATAAAAGCATGCCGCTTTATGATGAAAGCGGCGTATTTACCGGTTACATCGGTTCGGCAGTCGATATTACCGAACGCAAACAAGTACAGCAAATGTTACAGGACAAAGAGCAGATGTTGTCCGAATCGCAGCGCATCGCCCATGTCGGCAGTTGGTCTATGGAGCTGGCGACCGGCTGCATTAGCTGGTCGGACGAAATGTATCGAATTTTTGGCGTTGCGCAGCAGACATTCGGACGCTCCTTAAAAACGTTTCTCGATCTGATCTATCCCGATGATCGTGCCGCGATGAAAAGATGGCTCAGTGACTGCCGGGCAGGGAAGGCGTCGCAGGAACTGGATTTCCATATTAGGCTACCGGACGGCGCCGTTCGTTTTATCCGTGGCAGCGGCGGATTGCAATACGATGAAATGAACAGACCGCTACGCATGGTGGGCAGTGCGCAGGACATCACCGAGCGTAAGCAGGCTGAGCGGGTATTAAATCAAATCAAAGCGATGATTGATATATCCCTGGACGGGTTTTGGGTAGCTGATTTGATGGGTAATGTGCTGCAAGCTAATGAGGCCTATGCAAAAATAATCGGTTATTCGATTGATGAATTGGTGAACATGCGTATCAGTCAATTGGAGGCAAAGGAAGGATCGGAGCAAATAAAAGCACATATTGTAAAAATTGTTACGCAGGGTTATGACCTGTTCGAAACCCGTCACCGCCATAAAGACGGGCATACCATTGATATTGAAGTCTCTGCCGCCTTCCTGTCTGAATTCCAGCAGTTTTGTGTTTTCTGCCGCGACATCACCGAGCGTAAACGCATAGAAATGGATTTACGCATCGCCGCTGTTGCGTTCGAATCTCAGGAAGCCATGGTCATCACTGATACGGCAAGTGTCATCCTACGGATCAACAAAGCCTTTACCGAATCCACCGGCTACACCGAAAAGCAGGCCGTAGGCCAAAAAATAAGCATACTCAAATCCGGGCGTCATGATGCGGCTTTTTATGCGGCGATGTGGAAGAGTATTTTAAGCGTCGGCGCCTGGCAGGGAGAAATTTGGGATCGACGCAAGAATGGCGAAATTTATCCCAAGTGGTTGTCCATTACTGCGGTAAAAGGGAGTGACGGCGTAGTCAGTCATTATGTCGGCACCCATACCGACATCACCGAGCGTAAGGCTGCCGAGGAGCAAATCAAGCTGCTGGCCTTCTATGATCCGCTCACCCGGCTGCCCAATCGACGGCTGTTGCAGGAACGGCTAAAACACGGCATTAATGTGGAGCGCCGTGACGGCAAGCAACTGGGGTTACTGATGCTTGATTTGGACCGCTTTAAAGCGATTAACGACAGCTTGGGGCATTTGGCAGGCGACGACTTGTTGCAACAAGTTGCTGAACGCATCAAGGCAAGATTGCGCGATGTCGACATGGTGGCTCGTTTGGGTGGCGATGAGTTTATTGTGTTGCTGGAGGATATTGCCCAGCCGGAAGATGCTGCACGGGTGGCTAAAGAAATTATTGCCGATTTAACCAAACCCTTTTGTTTGACCCATAGCGGCAACGTCCAGATTGGCGTCAGTATTGGCATTAGCTTGTATCCGCAACACGGTGACACTTCTGAGCTACTCATGGACCATGCCGATGCTGCGTTGTATCAGGCTAAAGACGCGGGGCGCGGTTGCTTTGCCTATTTTTCGGAAGATTTGACGATTGCGGCCCGTGAGCGCATAGCGTTGGAGACGCGTCTGCGCCATGCGATTGAGCAACAGGAGCTGCGCGTTTTTTTTCAGCCGCAAGTGGATATTGCCAGCGGCCGCATAGTCGGCGCCGAGGCATTGGTGCGCTGGCAAGATCCGGTCGAGGGGCTGATTCCGCCGATCCGCTTTATTCCTATTGCCGAAGAAACCGGCCTGATTGTGGAGGTCGGCGAATGGGTGTTGCGCGAAACCTGTCGTCAAGGCCGACAATGGCTGGATGCGGGTTTGCCGCCATTAACCCTGGCGGTGAATGTTTCCTCGCACCAGTTTCGCCGTAGCGACATTTGTGCTTTAGTGGCTACTGTGCTGAGCGACACCGGTTTTCCGTCTCAGCAACTGGAATTGGAAATAACCGAAACCGGGTTGATGGAAAATCAGGATAACGCAACGGCCATTCTTAATAGTCTCCGCGCTCAAGGCGTTCGGCTGGCCATTGACGATTTCGGCACCGGTTATTCATCGCTGGCTTACCTTAAACACTTCCCGCTGGATGTATTGAAAATCGACAAGCGCTTTATCGACGATATTCCTTTTCAGCAGGATGACATGGAAATCGCCGCAACGATTGTCGCCATGGGGCATATTCTGGGCTTTAAGGTCTTGGCCGAAGGCGTGGAAACGGTGGCGCAACTGGCGTTTTTGCAGGAAAAAGGCTGTGATATGTATCAGGGCTATATTAAAAGTAAACCGGTGCCGGCGCATGAGTTTGCCGAGTTATTGCGTGCTCAACAATATTCGTAGGTTAAATGCTTCGCCTAAAGCGCCTACTGTGGGTATCGTTAAGGTAATACATCGGAGCTCCAAAGGTTGTGCCGCTTAAAGGCGCGACCCACTAAAAATCGTAGTAAGGAAAAATAATAATAATGATAAATTTCCATCAACTTGCCGGGCTACTAAAGCAACTCGGCGTAGCCGCACTGTATGCGTTGCTCGGTTTGACTGTTCTTGCCTGTTGTTCGGACAACGGCGTGATCAGTATCATCTGGCTACCTGCGGGACTGGCGTTGTCGGTTTTGTTGATGGGCGGGAACAGGTACGCCTGCGGCGTATTCCTCGGGGCTCTCGTCGTCAACGTCATCACAATCAACGCCTTTTGGATGGCCGTAGCCGTTGCCGTCAGCAATACGCTGGAGGCGCTTTTGGGCGCCCTGCTGCTGAAGCGCTACGACCTATTCAATCAATCTTCCCTGTCCACGCACAACTACCTGCAACTGCTTATAGCCGGGGGTATTGCCAGCGTTATAGCCGCATTGCTCGGAACTGTAACATTGGTTTTTTCCGGATTCCTGACCGGAGAAACTTTTTTAAGGTATCTGAGTTATTGGTGGCGTGGCGATACGCTGGGTATTGCCCTGATTACCCCGATGATGCTGGTTTGGCGGCGAGCGCCTGATGATTGGCTTAGACCGAAGCGGCTGATCGAGTTCATAGTGTTGATTGCGACGGCCTTTCTGGCCGGTCAAATGATTTTTATGGGCTGGATGCACGATGCAGTAGGCGATGTCGCCAAGGCCTACTGGATGTTCCTGTTTGTTACCTGGGCGGCGGTGCGCATGGGGCCTCACGCGTTAGTCATAATCCTTGTTATGACGGCAATTCAAGGGCTTTTTGGCGCGCAGCAGGGAACCGGTTTTTTCGCAGAGGACATTGCCAAAACCTATTTGACCAGTTATTGGTCTTTTATGGCGATACTGTCTGTGACCGGCATGACGCTGGCTACCTATTTCGTCGCACGCAGGCGAGCCGAACAGACGCTGACCGCAAGTGAGGGCTATCAACGCGCCATTTTCAATGCCACGCCGGATGCCATGCTGATTAGCGACAAGCGGGGGATTATTACTCAGGTCAACCGGCAAGCCGAGTTAATGCTGGGTTATAAGCTTGGCGAACTGGTCGGTCAGTCGATTGAAGTTTTGGTGCCGGAAGGCTTTCGCCCCAACCATCCTGAGCTGCACGCCAAATATGTTGCCGCGCCGGTTGCCAGGCCGTTGGGAGTGGGGCGGACAGTGCAGGCGCGGCGAAAAGACGGCAGCAGTTTTGACGTGGATATTAGCGTAAGCCCGATTAAAACGGAGCAAGGCTTGTTTTTTGCCAGCGCATTACGAGATGTCACTTTACGTAAACAAGCGGATGCGCATCTTCGCGTTGCCGCCATCGCTTTCGAGTCGAATGAGCCGATGGTCATCACCGATGCCGATAATATTATTTTACAAGTTAATCGGGCCTTTACCGAATCGACCGGCTACAGCAAAGAAGAGGCCGTCGGTCAAAAGATCAGTTTACTTAAATCCGGACGGCATGGCGCGGCCTTTTATGCGGCGATGTGGGAAACCATCAAGAGCACCGGGACATGGCAGGGAGAAATTTGGGACCGGCGCAAGAATGGCGAAATTTATCCCAAATGGCTGATCATCTCCGTGGTGAAAGGCGATGACGGCGCGATTACCCATTATGTCGGCACCCATATCGACATCACCGAGCGCAAGGCTGCCGAGGAGCAGATCAAGCAGCTGGCCTTTTTTGATCCGCTCACTCAGTTGCCCAATCGGCGGTTGTTGCAAGAGCGATTGAAACACGGCATTGATGTAGAACGACGCGATGGCAAACAGTTGGCATTGCTGATGCTCGACCTGGATCGGTTTAAGTCGGTGAACGACAGCCTGGGCCATCTGGCAGGCGACGAGTTGCTGCAACAAGTGGCTGCAAGAATTACGGCCCGGTTGCGCGATGTCGACATGGTGGCCCGATTGGGGGCGATGAGTTTATCGTGTTGCTGGAAGACATTGCACATCCTGAAGATGCCGCACGAGTGGCCGAAGAAATCATCGCCGACTTAAGCAAACCTTTTTGCGTAGAGCAGGGCGAGGACATACAGATTAGCGCCAGCATCGGCATCAGCCTGTATCCGCAACACGGCGATAATCCTGCGCTACTCATGGATAACGCCGATGCTGCGTTGTATCAGGCTAAAGACGCCGGGCGCGGCTGCTTCGCCTATTTTTCGGAAGATTTGACGATTGCGGCGCGTGAGCGCATTGCCCTGGAATCGCGTCTGCGCCGGGCGATTGAGCAACAGGATTTACGCGTTTTTTACCAGCCGCAGGTGGATATTATCAGCGGCCGGATCATCGGCGCGGAGGCATTGGTGCGCTGGCAAGACTCGGTTGAGGGACTGATTCCGCCGATCCGCTTTATCCCGATTGCCGAAGAAACCGGCCTGATTCTGGTGATTGGCGAATGGGTGCTGCGGGAAACCTGTCGGCAAGGTCGGCAGTGGCTGGATGCGGGGTTGCCGCCGTTAACCCTGGCGGTCAATGTGTCCCCGCACCAGTTTCGCCGTAGCGACATTTGCGACTTGGTTGCTACGGTGTTAAGCGATACCGGTTTTCCTGCCAGCCAACTGGAACTGGAAATAACCGAAAGCGGCTTAATGGACAATCAGGGCAACGCGACAGAGATTCTCAACTGTCTGCGCGGGCAGGGCATTCGGCTGGCCATTGACGATTTCGGCACCGGTTATTCGTCCCTGGCTTGTCTTAAACATTTTCCGCTGGATCTGTTAAAAATCGATAAGAGTTTTATTGATGATATTCCTCATCTGCAAGACGACATGGAGATTGCATCCACCATTATTGCGATGGGGCATATTCTGGGTTTTAAAGTCTTGGCCGAAGGCGTGGAAACGCCTGAGCAATTGATGTTTTTGCAGGAAAAAGGCTGTGATATGTATCAGGGCTATATTAAAAGCCGCCCCGTACCGGCGGAAGAGTTTGTCGAGTTATTGCGCAATCAGCAGCGTCTGGTTGATTAAGTATTGA
>scf_100011_pt397 | contig 25838 bp, 25 predicted proteins | sample Micenr1anaerobic_FD_49594 | JGI IMG/M metagenome (IMG submission 49594) | reverse complement strand
AAGGGGTTAATGAAACATCCTGTTGATTCTGAGGTTCCGTATACACCTTGGATTGATTTTGATGATGCTTTTCCAGTGCCGTTTTGATGTCCATAAACTGTCCACTTTATAGAACTATATAGCTCTATAAAGTACGATCGCAGTTTTATAACTTTTTGTTTTTATTGTTTTTATGTTTTATAGTTCTCTAAAGTTATGCTATTGCAACGGCTTACGAATCAGTTGCTCTACCAACTGAGCTACATCGGCATTAGTGCCTATCGTACCTTAGAGTACCCCTGTAAGACCATTTAAAATGGGTCTATCGACTGACAGTTATCCTGATCTTTTATGTTCATTAGGACCGCCAATTTTCATAGTTCTAACTTAGCCGTTTTTTTGGCGTAACTTAACGCGCCCAGCAAAGCGACCTCCGGGTTGGTGCATACTTTAACCGATATTTTCTGCAAGACGGCCCGACAACGTCCCTTTGCCAAAAAACCCTGCATAAACTCACCTTGTTGCAGCACGGGCAAGATTTTTGCACCTATGCCTCCGGCCAGATAAACACCGCCATAAGGCAGGCACTTTAGCGCCAGGTTTCCCGATTCCGCGCCATATAACCTGCAAAACAGGTTTAACGCTTCAACACACAACGCATCGCTTCCGGCAACGCCTGCTTCGCCTATGACTGCGGCCGGATCTCGCTCGGTCATTTGCTGCTCGGTTTCCGGGTTGGTTTGTGCGCAGTTGATATGTTTGAGAAATTGATAAATATTAACCAGGCCTTCACCGGAGATGAGGCGTTCACAGCTGATGTGCTCAGGGTATTTTTCCAGCAAGTGCCTGAGCAATGCTATTTCCCGCTCATTAGTCGGCGAAAAATCGGCGTGCCCGCCTTCACTGGCAATAATGTGATATTTAGCACCATCCCATGCGATTATTGCTTCGCCCAAGCCGGTTCCGGCGGCAATCACGGCAATGTTGCCTTGCTGCCGTTGTGCATCGGGATTCAGCTCGACGAAATTATGCTCCGGCAAGTCCAACAAGCCCCATGCGGTGGCTTCCAGGTCATTCAACAACCAGACATTTTGAGTATTGACCCGCTCGCCAATTTCTTTACTGCTGAGCACCCACGGTAAGTTGGTTGTTTCGCAACGGCCGTCGGCAATAACGCCGGCCACTCCGATGCAAACAGCCGCTATCTGCGAGCAATCTGCGTCAGCCAAAAATGCTGCTAATAACTCGGTAAACGTTTGATAGTTGGTACTGGAAAATTGCTCTTTTTTAGGCACTTTACATCATCGCCTTCGGTCTCGAACAGTGCCAGGATGGTTTTTGTACCTCCTACGTCACCGGCCAGACAAATCCGCCTGGAGCGGATTTGCACGCGAAGCGCCGGAAGGGGGGCGGGCATGGACAGCCCGGCATGAATCATTGAGTGCCTTCGTAGCTGTTAAATACCTTGGCATGATTTTCACGATCGAAACTCATCACTTTATACGGGTCTTTTGCATCGCCCATTTCCATGCCCGGACTGCCGTTAACCATGCCGGGGACGGCGATTCCGACAACTTTAGGTTTGGTTTTCAACAATGTTTTTATGTCATTTGCGGGCACATGACCTTCAACAACATAACCGTCGACGATGGCGGTATGGCAGGAAGCCATTTCCCGGGTAACGCCGTATTTATCCTTTATGGACTGCACGTCATTGGTGACGATATCTTCTACATTGAAATTATTTTCTTTCAAATGCTCCAGCCACTTGCCGCAACAGGTACAAGTCGGACTCCTATGAACCACGATATCAATAGGCTTGCTCTCGGCACTAACGCCCACATTGGCAACCAGCAAACTGATTGCCAAAAAAGTTTTCGATATTCTCATCGTCGTAACCTCTTTATTGATTAGATTAACTGCTTAGGCCTGATGATAAACCCGGCTGTGCTCATGCACGGCATCAACCATCGCTTTAACATGATCGGGATTCATATCCGGCAAAATGCCGTGCCCCAGGTTGAACACATGCCCTGAACCCGAGCCGTATTTATGTAAAATGGTTTTTACTTTTTCGGTGATGACTTCAGGACTGGCATACAGCGCAACCGGGTCCATATTGCCCTGCAGTGCGACCTGATGACCGACTCTGGCGCGAGCCTGTTGCATATCGGTCTGCCAATCCAGCCCCAGCGCATCATAGCCGGAATCGGCCATGGCTTCCAGCCAAAGCCCGCCGCCTTTGGTGAACAGGATGGTTGGAATCTGCTGCCCGTCTACAGTTGTTTTAAGCAATGCTCTGACTTGCTTGGCGTAGTATAAGGAAAACTCGACATAATCTTCGGTCGTTAGCATGCCGCCCCAGGTATCGAACAACATAACCGCCTGAGCGCCCGCTTCGATTTGGGCATTCAAGTAGGCCGCGACCGATTGCGCCAGTTTATCCAGCATGACATGCATCAACTTGGGCTGCTCGTACATCATGCTTTTAACTTTTTGAAAGCTCTTGCTGCTGCCGCCCTCAACCATATAGGTCGCCAACGTCCAGGGACTGCCGGAAAATCCGATTAACGGCACGCTGCCTTGCAGGTTTTTTCTTATCAGCCGAACCGCATCAACCACGTAACGCAAATCCGTTTCCGGGTCGGGAATCGGCAGTTTATTCACGTCCGCCGCCGTCCTGACCGGGTTGCTAAACTTAGGCCCCTCGCCTTCGGTAAAATAAAGCCCCAAACCCATGGCATCGGGAATGGTCAAGATATCCGAAAACAGAATGGCCGCATCAAAATCAAAGCGCCGTAACGGCTGTAAGGTGACTTCACAGGCCAGCTCAGGATTGGTACACAGATCCAAAAAACTGCCGGCCTGCTCCCTGACTTTCCGGTATTCCGGCAGATAACGCCCCGCTTGGCGCATCATCCAAATCGGTGTGTAGTCCACAGGTTGTTTTAACAGCGCTCTAATAAAGGTATCGTTTTTTAATGCGGTCATGGATTTAATTCGTCGGGTTTAAAATTAGGATGTTTTATCGTATGAGCGATCAATCGGTTGCTGCTACTTATGTTCTATTGAGCTATTTTTCTTACCAACGCTCTGTGGAACTCAAAGGGCAAGGACTGCTTGGCTTTATTGGCTGATTCGGTATCGGAATATGAGCCGTACTCTAAAATAAATTTCTCTTTGCCTTTGGCTATCGTTCTAATCACTCTAATATCCGGCGCCAACGCCGGGTATTTTTTGAACATGTCGTCCGCAGACGATTGCTTTGATAACACCATAAGCTGCAACGTGAAATTATTTGCTGACGGTGCCGATGGCGCTTCGACTGCCAGGGATGGCGGAAGTGTCGCAACGGGTAGGGAACCAGTGCGACCGACTGCCAGGGACGGCGGAAGCGTCGCAATCGGCAGGGAATCGATGCGACCAGGTTCCACTTGCTGAGGTGCCGGAGTTTCCATGACTCGCTGTTCAGGAATTGCCGCAACGTCTACCGGCTTTGGCGGTATCTGGGTTGTTTCCAGACTATTGGGCGTAAACGGCTCCGCACTATTAACCGTTTTCTTCAATTCCGCTTGTTTTAATTTTTCTCGCGATGCCCAAAGTCGCTCAGCCATTTTCTGCGGCGCGACATCAGGTTGCTTCTTATCCGGCTTCTGGTCCACTTCAACGGCCTTCACCGGCTCTGATTGGGCTTTAATTTCCGAATTCTGAGCGACAGGCGATTCGGCGTTATTAGGCGCTTTACTTAGCTCCGCTTGCTTTGGTTTTTCTTGCTCGGCCCCAAGCGGTACAGGATGCGCTGACGACGGCATGGCCGCGACTGCTCCGGCATTTCCTCCATCCCGGGAGGTCGAATCAGGAGGCAGAGCACTCAAAGTAGACGGTTTAGGCGCTACAGGGCTGGTTTCACTTGTTAGCTGCTTATCAACAGCCGTGTTTGCTGCCTCAGGTTTTACCGTGGGAGTAACAGCCTGTTGATAGTCCTTGCTTACATTGCCTTCGACTGAAGACTCTAACGCGTCTTTCGCTTCATGTGCCGGTACTGATTGCTGCGGGATAACCGGCTGAACGGGCGGCAGCGCGAGCATTATCTGAGACTCCGGCCGTGGAGGAGCAACTTCGATATTGTCCGCTTTCTGTTCGACAGCAACAGGTGCTGTTACTTTTTATCATTATTTTTTGATGATATTAACCACTGAACGCCTAACGCTATAACAATTGCCGCCGCAACAGCAAGGACAAGTATCCATTTCAATTTTCCGCCTGGCTTAGCGCCGGAGGATAAACCGGATATCTCGGCGATAATCCTGCCCGGAACGCCATGCGTCTCCCGGTAGATATGCGCTATCATGTTGTCGCCGATTGCTTTAAACGACAAGTTTGCGTAAGGTTTTGTTGACAAATGCTGTAAAAAATCGCCGCACTGTTTTTCTGATAAGGGAGGGATTTCAACGATATGGCAATCATCAATCGCTCGATCCGAGCCTCGTTTCACCTGCAATTCATCATGCGTTAAAGCGAAAATCACTCTTAAAACGGGATTTGCCGCTGCATATTGAATGATTGCCGCGATCAGGCCGGGAACTAATTCGCCCGCATTATCAATAACCAATACGACTTGTTTATATTGACCTGCATATTGAACAGATTTGCTTGACTGAGCCTTAAACAGCTGCCCCTGAATCGCCTCAAAACTTACGTCGGCATTACCCTGTATAAGACAATACCGCCATGATTCAGTCTTGCGCTCCTGCAAAATCTTAAGCAACGTCGTTTTACCGATGCCTTCCGGACCGCAGACAACAAGGGCTTGTGTCAGGTTTGAAAGCAGGTGAATTAATAAATCAAGCTTCTGTGTTCGTTCCTTCGTTATCAAGGATTGAGCGGCCTTATTTACCTGATCGGTCGGCTGCTGTTTCACATGATAAGTAAAAGTATCATCTTCTACCATAGGTTTTAAGTGTCATCTCCAATAGGTCTTGGTCTACGTCTACGGGCAATGTTGCCATGCCGATTTTTTGTAACAGAATCAGTCTTATTTGACCGTCTACATTCTTTTTGTCTACCGCCATTAACTCCAAAAACCGGTCTGAATCAATTTGTTCCGGCGGAACGACGGGCAGCTTGGCTTTTTTAAATAGTGCAATAATTCTTGCGACATCGTCATCGTTCAGCCAGCCTTTTCTTCTGGAAAGATCGGCGGCCTGACAGGTGCCGATGGCTACCGCCTCGCCATGGAGATATTTACCGTAACCGGCGCCGGTTTCTATCGCATGCCCAAACGTGTGGCCTAAATTTAACGTCGCCCTGACGCCGGTTTCGGTTTCATCTTCGCCGACAATTTCTGCTTTATTAATGCACGACTGTTCAATGGCATAAGCCAATGCTTGCTTATCTCTGGCCAGTAACGCATCAATGTTGTTTTCCAGCCATTCAAAGAATTCAGCGTCCCTGATCAGGCCGTACTTAATCACTTCGGCCAGACCTGCGGCTAATTGACGGTCGTCCAGCGTATCCAAAACATCGGCATCGGCGATAACACATTGCGGCTGGTAAAAAGCGCCGATCATGTTTTTGCCCAGCGGATGATTAACGCCGGTTTTGCCTCCCACCGAAGAATCAACCTGCGCCAGCAATGTGGTGGGTATTTGCAGGAACGGAATGCCTCGCTGATAACAGGCCGCCGCAAAACCGCCCATGTCGCCAATAACACCGCCGCCTAAAGCAATCAAGGTGGCATTACGGCTAAACTTGCTGGCCAGCAGTTTATCAAAAATTTGAGTTACAAAATCTAAAGTCTTGAATTGTTCGCCATCGGGCAGTATCACTGTTTCGACAGTATAGCCCTGCAAATTCTTTAAAACTGCATTCAAATAGAGGGGGGCAATGGTTTCATTGGTAACCACAACAACCTGCTTGGACTTTATATGCTTTATGAACAGTTCAGACTGGCTCAGTAAATCAGAGCCTATATAGATTGGGTAACTACGGTCACCTAATTCAACCAGTAATTTTTTCATATTTATTAATGCTTGTAGATCGGGTTAGATAGTGTAACCTGACATTTGCCGCTTCGATGTGTCGGGTTACGCTACGCTAACCCGACCTACATACGACCGCATGGACGCAAGAGGTAGAGCACTGCAGGAGCAGCGTAGCGGCGTGCCGAGATTTTGTTTATTAACGATTAACTGAGTTGTATTCTTCTAAAATGTGGCTAACGACTTCTTTGCTTTGCATGACACCCGTGTCAATTTTAAAGTCAGCGCAAGACAAATATAGCGGCTCACGTTGCGCGAATAAGCTTTCTATCCGATCTCTGGGGTTATCTGTTTTCAGCAAGGGGCGTTGCGTATCTCTGCGCGTCCGCTCCAGAATCCTTTCTACCGAACATTGCAGATAGACTATAAAGCCATTTTCTTTCAATAGCCTGCGATTCTCCTCGCGCAAAATCGCACCACCACCGGTGGCCAGTACGATACCCTCCATTTGCGTCAATTGCTGAATCATTTTCTGCTCTCTATCCCTGAATCCTTCTTCCCCCTCGAACTCGAATATGGTCGGAATATCTACGCCGGTTCTTTCTTCAATCGCTTTGTCACTGTCATAAAAAGGCAACTTAAGCGCCCTGGCTAACTGCCGTCCTATCGTAGTTTTTCCTGCACCCATGAGGCCAACTAAATATATATTCTCTGATCGCGTCATGACCTGCCTTATTTGCGGGTTAAACCATTAAAAAGGGGGCATTATGCCCCCTTTTTGCTTCAAGTAGAAGCAATCAATCGCTGGCTACATTATCTTTCATTATTTTTGGGGTGACAAAAATCAACAATTCTTTCTTCGTTTTGTTGGTTGTTGAATTGGTGAATAAAAACCCGATACCCGGTAAATCGGCGAAAAATGGGATTTTATTCTTGCCATACGATTCAGCGCCCTCATAAACTCCGCCTAAAACCACCGTCTCGCCATCTTCAACAAGCACCGAGGTTTTAATCTCTCTTTTATCGATCCCGGGATTACCCGATACCGGATTACTGGTACTGTTCGCATTATCCTTCGTAATCAACAGATTCATGATAACCGATCCGCTGGGGGTAATCTGCGGCGTTGCATTTAATTTAAGAACCGCATCGATATAAGTAGTTGTTGCCGGCTGGTTTGCCGTAGAAGCCGTCGTAACCGGAATCTGCACCCCTTGCATCATAACTGCCGTACAGCGATCCATGGTCATTACTCTTGGGTTGGATACTATTTCGCCTTTCCCTTCAATTTGTAATGCCTGAAGCTCAAGATTCAACACATAGTCGGCACCTCTAACAAGTGTCATGCCCAAAGCGCCTGGCGGGGTAGCCGTTAAGGCTTCCACACCCAAATCAACCAGCTGACTATTTAGCGTACCTATTTGACCAGTCGAATTAACCTGAGCATTAGTGTTACCTTGGGTTCCAGAACCACCTACCGCAAACGATTTACCACCGCCTACATTAGCCTGTTTTCCTGCACCAAACTTGACACCTAAATTTTCAGTAAAACTATCATCGGCAATAACAACGCGCGCCTCGATCATTACCTGCCGCACAGGAACATCGAGTTTACGTATCAGTTTCTTTACCTCGTCCAAACGTTTTGTCGTCTCGCGAACAATCAAGGTATTGGTTCTGGCATCGACAACGGCCGATCCACGAGGAGAAAGCAAGCCAAACCTGTCATTACCGCCCTCTGTACCGCCGGTCCCAGCCCCCTGACTTTGGCTTGCCGGCCCCGCACCCGAAGAACCGCCGGCAGAAGCGGCACTGGCAGATGAGCCACCGGATGAAGCGGTTCCAGTTGTACCGGTTACTCCGCAACTACCGAAAGCGCCGGTATCTTGCCCATTCAACAGATTTCTAAAGTTCTCGGCCTTGGCGTAATTGATTTTAATATACTCGGTCACCAGCGGATCTAATTGTTCAACGACTTTCTCCGTTTCCTGTTGTTTCTTCTTATAGTCCTTGATTTTATCCAAGGGTGAAATCAACGTGACATTACCGGTCTCGTACTTGCCCAAATCCTTGGTCATCATGATAAAGTCTAAGGCTTCATCCCAAGGCACATCATCCGATTTAAAGTAATCGTGCCCGTCACATCATCACCGGCAACTACATTCTGTCCGGTAAACTCGGCCAGAATGGCAATAACGCTACGTATTTCAATCTCCTGAAAATTTAAAGACAACCTGTCGCCAGTATATTTGGTACGCGATCTGTCCAGCGCATCTTTCTCTTCATTGCTTAAAGGACGAAACTCAACAGTCAACAACCCGTCCGCTTGAAACACGGAATAATCGTAAAGTTCATTTTGCATGGCCACGGTAATTGTGGTTTGCTGATCAGACGAGACCGTATCAATAAACTTGACCGGCGTCGCAAACTCGGAAACATCCAGCCGTTTAGCCAGGCTTTCAGGCAATCGGGTGTTTAAAAAGCTGATGATAACTTTCCCGCCTTGTTCCTTGGAATTAACAATGGTATTGGGATTAGCCAGTGAAACCAGTATGCGTCCTTCGCCTTTATCTCCACGCTTAAAATCAAAGCCGCTAATATCTTGCGCGGGTATTAACGCTGCAACCACCGAATTAGCCGTCTTTGTTGGAACAGGTGTTGCGGGCGTTGCAGGCTTTGCAATAGCAGGCTTTGCAGGCATCACAGCCTTTGCACGAGTCAAGGTCAGCTGCACTTTATTGCCGACTACCTTGGTTTCAAACGGTGTTGACTCAATCAGGTTAACAACAACCCGAACCCTGCCGGCTGCCTCGACCACATAAACGCTGCTCGCCGCACCCTGATTTATCGGATACATTTTTTTGCCAGCGCGCTTTTTACACCGGGAAAGTCCAGGGCGATACGCGCAGGATTGTCAGTTTTAAATATCTGGGGGGTAATGGCGGGACCCGTCATCTCCATTTCAATTTGCAGCTTGTCGCCTGACTGTGTCGCGAAGTCTATGCCTGATAACGCCAGCTCGCCGGCTTTAACAGATGCAATTTGGAAGATAAATAAGAATAAAGCTATCCCAATGTGCGCACATAATGGTCGCCACGTTTTATCTTGTGCCCTGTGGGTATTCACCATAATGCCGCCTTGTTTATAATTCATTTTTTATCCTCAAAATCACTCTGTCAATACTATTGAAGCGGGTTGTTCACGCCATGTTCCCGGCTTATCAGGGACTATTTCCATCAATTCAATTTTATCGCTGACTATCCGTATAACTTTTCCATAATTTTTCCCCACATAGTTCCCAACCTTGACCCGATAAATTGTGCCGTCGCTCGCTTTTACCAATCCCCACAAACTCGACTTCATATCTATAGTACCCACCATTCTTAGGCCATCCAAGGGAAATGCTTCCAGCTCTTCTTTACGCCGGGAGGTATCCGGCTTTATGCCGCTACCCGCTGAAACATCTATACCCTGAGCCTGTTCCGGTTGCTCCAGCGGCTTAAAGGGATCACGCAAACCGTCCGGTTTAAACATAAAAGGCTCAATCACCTTGATTTCAGGCAAAGGTTTAATAGGTTCTTTAGGCCTGGCCTTAACTTCTGAGAGATAGCGAGTTAAATCTGAAAAATCATCATTGCTACAACCTGCCAACAAAGCCATAACAACCACGCAACATACGACCGCCAAGGATGGTGGAAGTGTCGTAATCGGTAGGGAACCGATGCGACCGACCGCCAAGGATGGCGGAAGTGTCGCAACAGAGGGGGAACCGGCACAACTTTGCAAGTCTGTCCGTATACAGCAGGATGACAGCGATTTATTGTATTCCATTACTTTTGCCCTCTTTTCTTTTTGGCAACTATAGTCGCAGTTCCATCCGCACCTTCGTTATAGGTCTTTACCGTTGCATTCATCCTCATTTCCCCTTCCTTACCTTCGGGAATTATGTTTACATCGTGTACGGTAACAATTCGAGGCAACGAAGCTAAACCACTCACAAACAAACCCAGCTCTTCATATTTCCCAATGACCTCAATACTGATTGGCAGCTCTGAATAGAAATCTTTACGAACCGGAGCGCCGGGCTTAAACAACCTGAATTCCAAACCGCTGGCCAACCCTGTCTGAGAAATATCGATCAGCAGACTTGCAACCTCTTCTTGTGTAGGCATTTGACGAATCATATCCTCCAGTTCCGTTTCAATTTGCGCCAATTGCTGCTCATAATCCGGAAGATTGATTGATTTTTTTTGCTTCGTCTCAAATGACTGTTTTAATTCCAGCTCTTTTTTCTCAGAAGCATCGAGCGCCGCTAACTGGTCAAGCGTGTCATAGTAAACACCTGCACCGAAAACCAGGGCACATATAATTGAAATTGTTGCCGCTTTAATGGGTAATGGCCAAGTCCCGGCCGCATTAGGATCCCAGTTAATTTCCGACAAATTCATTTGCCCCCTCCTGGCGCAGCTTGCGCATCTTTATTACCTTGCTTTGCATGCATAGTGAAATCACTTAACTGTTCAGAAGTCGCTTTGCTTACTGAATGAATCACATCAAGCGCCGGTACTTTCAGCCAAGCCGAGGCTTCAATGGCTCTCATAAAGGCGGAGATGCGCGCATTTGATTGTGACTTGCCCTCAAAATTCAGTTCTGAACCCACCTGAGTAAATTTGATCAGAAAAACCCCATCCGGTGTAACCCTGGGAAGCTCATCAAACAAATGCACAATCTCCGGACGACTTTCCTGTAGCTTCTGAATCAATTCTATTTTGGTCAACAACTTACTTTTTTGTTCCTCAATAGTCTTTATTTTGGCAATTTTTATATCCAATAACGCTATTTCGTCCTGTATTATTTTGTTTCTTTGTTCCTGATACGCTTTAAGTCCCTCAACATACAGATGAACCCCGGCAAAAATAATCGCTGTAACCAAAACGGCCACGCCGATAGCATTGATAAAATCCTGCTTTTTCTGCGCACGCAGTTCTTCACGCCAAGGGAGTAAATTGATTTTTGCCATTAGTCAAAGCTCCTCAATGCCAAACCGCATGCAATCATCATTGCCGAAGCATCATTGCTCAATGACTGAGGTTTTACTTTATTGGATAAGGCCATGTTGATAAAAGGGTTCGCTATAACGGTAGGCACCCCTATAGCTTGTTGAACCAATTTATCGATGCCGGGTATTGATGCGCAACCACCCGCCAGAATAAGACTATCGATACGTCTATTCGCGCTTGATGAAACAAAAAACTGTATCGACCGCTGAATTTGCTGAACCATTGCCCGCTTAAACGGCTCAAGCACATCAACGGTATAATTGTCCGGCAATCCGCCCAGTTTTTTTGCCAAGCCGGCCTCGTCATAAGTTAATCCGTAGCGGCGCTGAATCTCTTCGGTCAACTGCTTGCCGCCAAAGCCCTGCTCTCTTGTATATACGGTACGGCAATTATATAAAACATTTAAGGCAGTCATGGTTGCCCCGATATCCACGATGGCAACCGTTTGGCCTTCTACGGCATCCGGCAATTGGTCAATCAACAAGCTAAATGCATTTTCCATCGCAAAGGCTTCGACATCGACAATTTTGGCCTTTAAGCCCGCCTTTGCCAGCACTTCCACGCGATCCTCAATAATTTCTTTTCTCGATGCCGCGAGCAGGACGTTGACCATTTCAGGGTTGTTTTCATTTTCGCCCTGTACTTCAAAATCGAAATTAACTTCATCGAGCGAATAAGGCACGTATTGGTCGGCTTCAACCATGATTTGCTCTTCCATTTCATCGTCGGTTAATGAAGCAGGCATCGGTATAACCTTGGTCATCACTGAAGATCCGGCAACAGCGACAGATGCTTGCTTTAACTTTGATCCGGATTGCTTTAAAGCGATTTTTATGGCGTCAGCTATCACTTCAATGTTGGCTATATTCTTATCAATAACGGCGTCTTGCGGCAAGGGTGCTACGGCATAACTCTCGACCCGGTAACGAGCGCCGACCTTACTCAATTCGAGTAACTTTATAGCCGCTGTACTGATATCAATACCAAGAACCGCGCTCTGTTTCTGACTAAACCAACTCATGAACTAACCCTTGAAAAACTTGATGAATAATGTGATCGTTCAATTGCAATACCGGCCTTTCGCTACGCTGCTCCGGCATTACTCTACCTCCTGCATTGATATATAGGCAGGAACCGGAACTTCGCCTCGGCAATAGTCCATGCAGTCGTAAAGCACCTGTTTTTCGGCGCTCTATCTACGGCATTCATGCCGTCGTTCCGCTACAACCACCCATCACAAAACTTATTTACTGGCGAAAGTATAGTAGCCTTTTTTATTTTGATGCTTAAAATGTTCAATTTATTTGCTCAACCAGCTGTTTTTTATCTCCAGAGAGAATATTCCAGCCGACATTTAACAAAAAACGTATCTGTTATTCTTAAAGCCTAGATTTTTATCTCTATCGTACTGTTTCCCAGGATCACTTGTGGCTAAAAAAACATTAAGCGGACAAATTCTAAAATGGTTTGCTATTTTTTTTACGACCATAACGTTGGGCTCAGCAACTTCAGGCTATTTTTTATACAACAAGCTTTCAGCCGACCTGCCTGATGTTAAGACCCTGCATAATGTTCAATACCAGACGCCTTTAAGTATTTACAGCAAAGATAACCTGCTGATTGCTCAATTCGGCGAGAAGAAACGGACACCGGTTAATATAGAAGAAGTCCCCCAACAACTCATTAATGCCTTCATTGCCGCAGAAGATGACAGTTTTTACGAACACCCCGGCGTCGACTTTAAAGGCCTGATTCGAGCAGGCCTGCAACTCGCCTTAACCGGCAAGAAAAAACAGGGCGGCAGCACCATCACCATGCAGGTTACCCGCAACTTCCTGCTTAGCAACGAAAAAACTTACACCCGTAAGCTAAAGGAAATCATGCTGGCGTTAAAAATAGAGCATGAATACCCGAAAAACAAAATCATGGAACTTTATTTAAACCAGATTTTCATGGGACACAGAGCCTATGGTGTTGCCGCAGCCGCTCAGGTCTATTACGGCAAATCCTTATCCGAGCTGAGTTTGGCCGAACACGCCATGATTGCCGGTTTGCCTAAAGCACCCTCTATATATAACCCCATCACTAATCAAGCTCGCGCAATAGAAAGGCGCAATTATGTCTTGCACCGCATGCTTGAGCTTAACCACATTACTCAGCAAGAATATGCGGATGCATCCCGGCAACCCTCTACCGCAAAGCTGCAATCGGTCACACCTGAGATTTCAGCACTTTATTTAGCCGAAATGGTGCGACAAAAAATTTTCGAGCTCTATGGCGAGCAAGCCTACACCTCCGGATTCAAGGTCTATACAACAATAAACGGAACGCTGCAAACAACGGCAAACCAGGCGCTTACCGATACCTTGCATGCCTATGATGAACGCCACGGATATCGTCACTCACGCATTAACAAAACCAGTGATTTCAGTCCTGCTCACGCCCCTGGCCTACTTCCTGTAGGCGAACTCCCGGTCATCGGCGATACATTGCCCGCCACTGTTCTGCGCGTAAAAAATAATCTCGTAACAGCCAGACTTCAAGACAGCACCCTCCTCATTGAAATACCGTGGGAAAACAGTAAATGGGCCGGTAACACGACCCTAAGAACTGGCGAAATTATCCGTGTTCGCCAACTGCCTAATAATACCTGGGCTTTAACGCAAGTCCCCGAGGCAGAGGGAGCATTTGTTTCGTTAAATCCGGTCAATGGCGCCATTTTGGCGTTAACCGGCGGTTTCGATTTTTACCGCAATAAATACAACCGCGCGACCCAATCAAAAAGACAGCCGGGATCCGGCTTTAAACCTATCATTTACACCACCGCCCTGGAACAAGGCTACACCGCCGCCAGCCTTATTAACGATGCCCCCATTGTCATCGACAACCCAGGCCAGGAAAACGAGTGGCGGCCGGAAAACTACAACAAGAAATTCTATGGCCCTACCAGCATCAGATCGGCGATAACCCATTCAAGAAACATCATCTCGATACGCTTATTGAAGGAAATGGGCGTTGAAAAAGCCGTCGCAACGGCATTGCGCTTCGGCTTTACCGAAGAACAAATACCCAAGACCCTCTCTTTGGCATTGGGCAGCGGTTATGCAACCCCGCTGCAAATGGCACGGGTTTATGCCACATTTGCCAACGGCGGCTTCCTGGTCAAACCCTATTTTATTGAACGCATTGAATCCAACGAGGGCGAAATTATTTATCAGGCCAAACCTAAAATTGCTTGCCCTACCTGCGACAGTAGCCAGGAATTAAACCGCAACTACGCCCCCCGGATTATTACGCCGCAAATTTGTTTTCTGATGAATTCGTTATTAAGAGATGTCGTTCAACACGGCACGGCAACAGGCGCAAAAATACTGGGCAGACAAGATCTTGCCGGAAAAACAGGAACCACGAATGAACAAAGGGATGCCTGGTTTAATGGCTATACGCAGTCGAATGTCGCTACCGCATGGATCGGCTTTGACGACTTTTCGCCGCTGGGGAATTCTGAAACGGGCGGCGTAGCCGCATTACCGATGTGGATAGAGTTTATGCGGGTAGCCCTAAAAGACACCCCGGAAACCCCTCTTGAAATGCCGGAGGGCATAGTCAAAGCGTTTATAAGTCCTGAGACCGGCCTGTTAACAGCGGCCACAAATAAAGGCGGGATATGGGAGTACTTCCAAGCGGACCGTGTACCGACCAGATTCGCATCCGGCGACTCGGCAACTGATGCCGGTCAGTCTGATGAGAAACCTACTGAAAATCTGTTTTGAAAGGGTACGCGGAGCGGGTTTAGAACCCGCTCCTACCCATCAAATCAGCTTAACTGACCGTGACACTGCTTAAACTTCTTGCCTGAACCGCAAGGACACGGATCATTACGACCCACTTTATTGCCATCTCTGATAAATGGCTGTTCTGCAGTAGCGCCTTCTTCCTGTTCAGCAGGTGCAAGTAACGACTCTTCGTAAGCATCCAAAGCGGGTGCCTGTGCATGCTCAAAATGCATTTCCCTGGGCGCCTGCATTTGCTCATCAATAGCATGAACGTCTTCTTCCTGCCTGACCTGAACTTTAAACAGAATCCCTATCACTTCATACTTGATATGCTCAAGCAAGTTAGTAAACATTTCAAACGCTTCGCGCTTGTATTCCTGTTTGGGATCTTTTTGCGCATAACCTCTAAAATGGATGCCCTGACGCAAGTAGTCCATCGCCGCCAGATGCTCTTTCCAGCTGTTATCCAGCACTTGCAGCATCACTGATTTCTCAAAATGCCGTAACACTTCCTTGGACATCTGCTGTTCTTTGTCTTTATGGTTTTGTTCCAGAATTTCGATAATACGCTTACGTAAAGACTCTTCCTGCAGCGAGTGGTCTTCGGCCAGCATCTTACGCACCGGAATTTCAACGTTAAATTCCTGATGCAAATGTTCTTCCAGACCTTTGGTGTCCCACTGTTCAACCATGGTTTTTGGCGGGATATACTGGGTAATCACATTATTGACCACATCTTCACGTATCGCAGTGATAATGTCGGATATTTCCTCCGCCGCCATCAGCTCATTACGCTGCGCATAAACAACCTTGCGTTGATCATTGGCCACATCGTCATAAGCAAGGATTTCTTTACGCACATCGAAATTGCGGCCTTCAACCTTGCGCTGAGCGCTTTCAATCGAGCGGGTTACCCAAGGATGCTCAATGGCTTCACCATTACCCATGCCTAATTTCTGCATTAAACTTGCAACGCGATCCGATGCAAAGATACGCATTAAATCATCTTGCAGCGACAGGTAGAACCGGGTTGATCCGGGATCGCCCTGACGACCCGAGCGGCCTCTTAACTGGTTGTCGATACGGCGCGATTCATGACGCTCGGAACCAATGACATGCAAACCGCCGGTAGCGATGACTTGCTCGTGCCTGTCTAGCCACGCACCACGGACTCGTTCCCTATCGGCCTCGCCGGCATCTTCGCCCAGCGCCGCCAATTCCGCTTCCAGATTACCGCCGAGCACAATATCGGTACCCCGTCCGGCCATGTTGGTCGCGATAGTAACCGCTCCCGGCATACCGGCCTGTTCAATGATATGGGCTTCGCGTTCGTGTTGTTTGGCGTTAAGCACTTCGTGTTTAATGCCCTGCTTGTTCAATAACGCGGATAGCCGCTCGGAGTTTTCAATCGACGTAGTTCCCACCAACACCGGTTGTCCACGGCTAACGCACTCTTTAATATCATCGGCAACGGCGACATATTTCTCGTCGGTGGTCAGGAAAACCACATCACCCAAATCCTTACGGATCATGTTGCGATGCGTAGGAATGACGACCACTTCAAGGCCGTAAATCTTGTTCAGTTCGAACGCTTCGGTATCCGCAGTACCGGTCATGCCGGACAGTTTTTCGTACAAGCGAAAATAGTTCTGGAAAGTAATCGATGCCAGCGTCTGGTTTTCATTTTGGATGGTCGCGTGCTCTTTGGCTTCAATCGCCTGATGCAATCCTTCCGACCAACGCCGTCCCGGCATGATACGACCGGTAAACTCATCGACGATAATCACTTCATTATTGGCGACGATATAATCAACGTCTTTTTTGAATAAAACATGACCACGCAATGAAGCCGTCAGATAGTGCATCAGGCGAATATTGGTCGCGTCATACAAGCTGCTGCCTTCCGCCATCAGGCCATGTTCGACCATCAAGTTTTCAACACGCTCATGGCCTTCTTCGGTCAGGTACAACTGGCGAACTTTTTCATCGACCGAATAATCGCCCGGCTCGCCTTCTTTTTCCTGCTTGGTCAGGAAAGGAATGATCTTGTTGACCTTAATATATATTTCGGTGCTTTCTTCGGTAGGCCCGGAAATAATCAGCGGCGTTCTCGCCTCATCGATCAGGATCGAATCCACCTCATCGACAATAGCAAAACTTAAATCCCGCTGGACTTTCTGCTCCAGGCTAAAAGCCATATTGTCGCGCAGATAATCGAAACCGAATTCGTTATTGGTGCCGTAAGTGATGTCTGACGCATAAGCTTCGCGCCGTGCGTCGCTGTCCATCTGGCTGATAATCACGCCGGTCGTCAAGCCTAGAAAACCGTAAAGCCTGCCCATCCATTCGGAATCGCGCTTGGCCAGATAGTCATTAACCGTAACAACGTGTACGCCGCGTCCCGGCAAGGCGTTCAAATAGGCCGCCAAGGTCGCCATCAGGGTTTTACCCTCACCGGTTTTCATTTCGGCGATTTTGCCGTCATGAAGGATCATGCCGCCGATCAATTGCACATCGAAATGGCGCATACCGAAGACTCTGGTCGACGCTTCCCTGACTGTCGCAAACGCTTCTGGAAGCAGATTGTCCAGTTTTTCACCTTGCGCCAGGCGATCACGAAATTCCTGCGTTTTTGCTTTTAACGCATCATCAGACAACTTTTCGTAGTCAGAAGCCAGAGCATTGATCTTTTTGACCAACGACCTTTTCTTCTTTATCAGCCTGTCATTACGGCTCCCTATAACTAATCTAACCAACTTACCCAGCATGTTTTTTTCCGGTATGAATTTAGTAAATGATTGAATAAAACCGTAGGATTATATACCGTCTCCTGTTTTAGTGACAGTTAAAAACACGCTTTACCCCCTCGACAACAGGCATTGCCAGGCAACACCAACAGCGGCGGCGCCCTGTGCTATACACCTAAAAACCGGACTCCCTGATCAATACGGCTGCAACTTGTCGCCATAAAAACGAGGCCACGCTTTCGGGCTTTCCATCAATCAGTACATTACCCTTGATGGCTCGATGGATAGGCTCGCCGGTTTCCATGGGCTGAAGCCAGACCCGGTAAACCGATGTTTCGGGAACCAACACTTCCTTGTTGTTACCCCGAATGGCAATGCTTCCGTTATAACGGGAAGTGAAAACCGGCGGCAACTGCATCGCTGCGGCATTGTCGATCCGTACAATCCGGCACGGCATACCCGGCCAATCCAGTTGCTCGGGATAAAAGTCCGCTTTAGCGCCGGGTTGAATCTGCCCCAGATGATCCTCGGCCAAAAAAGCTTCTATCTGGTAAGCGTCGAACTGCCCCACGGTTAACAGCGGCTCATCTTTGGCGATCCATTCCCCGACGTTCAATTGATCGTTTATTTCGATGATTTCACCGTCGAAAGGCGCCACAACGGTCAAACGTTTACGCTCATCCATCAGGCCGTCATACTCGCTGAGCGCGCTTTCCAGTTCGCTCATGACCACCAGATGCCGGTCACTCAGGCTTCTTTCCTGCCCATGAAAAGACTGCTCCCAGCGCAATGAATCAATCTTTATTTTGCTTTGCTCAAGTTTTGATTCAAGGTCGGGAGAACTGAATTGAACCAGCGCTTGCCCGGACTTAACGGCTTCGCCTTTTACGACCAAAATCTTATCCAGCTTAGCGGGCAGCGGCATAAAAAGCTCGGTATGGGCGGCTATTTTCAACAGGCCGGGCGCTTCAATGCGGCTCTGCCAGGGAATAAACAAAATGCCGATTGCGATCAGGACTGCCGACAAGGTCGTCAGCGTATTGCGGTTCCATTCCATGTGTTGCCGGTGTTCAATCCAGTACTTAATTTCTTTGACGATAGGGAGCATGATAAACCAGCCAACTTCGACCATCATTAAAAACAGGCCGAGTAATTTAAAGAAAAAGTGATACACCAGCAAGGCGATCCCCAGAAACAGGAAAAAGCGATAAATCCAGATACTCCAGGCATAAATCAACAGCAGTCGCTGCGTATGCGGTGGAAACCGCTCCGGCGCTTCATCGAGAAAACCGAACAAGATCCGCCGCAGTTGCCAGCGTCCCAGCGCGAACGCCCTGTTTTGCAGGTTCTCAATGCCCCAATAATCCGACAGTAAAAAATAGCCGTCAAAACGCATTAGCGGGTTTAGATTGATAAACAGCGTCATGATCCAGGTGGTTGTCGCCATCAGAAATACGCTGCTGCGCAATGGGCCGTCGGGCAAAAAATGCCACAGCGAGGTACACAAAACGGCCAGCCCCAATTCGGCGGCAATACCGCCGAAACCAATCGCCAGCCGTTGCCGCCGCGAGGTCAATTTCCACGCCTCGCTGGCATCGGTATACAACACCGGCATCATCACCAGAAAAGCCACGCCCATCGCGGAAACCCGGCAACCGTAGCGATGCGCGGTATAGGCGTGCCCCAATTCATGCAGGGTTTTGGTCAAGGTCAGCGCAACGGCGTAATACACAAAACCTTCGGTCGAAAAAAAATGCAGGAAAGTTCGGCTGAACATGTCCCAGCGGTCGATCAGCAAATACAGATTAACCAGCACCAGCGCCATCAGCACGTACAGCACCATCGGCCGATAGATCCAGCGCAGCGCCGGATAGGTAAGCGCCAGCAAGCGATCCGGGCGGATCAGCGGAATTTTAAAAAACAGGTAATGGTGTATCAGCCAGACAAACCAGTGATGATGCGCCGCCTTGGCTTGACCGACCAGGCGCTGCACCGCCTCTTTGCCCCTGACCTGGAGCAGGTTATGACCGGCTAAAAACTGCAATAATTGTAGAATATCGTCAACGCTGACGGTGAACAATCCGTACTGAGATACTTGTTCGCTGATGGCCTCGGGTGAACTTAACTCCCAATGCGCCAGAATCTCGTTTTCAAGTTGTCCGATACGGTAGAAGTGTTGATTGACCGGGTCATAAAGCGTCCAGGTGGGGGAACCGTCGAAAGCGCAAGGCCCTGGAAACAAATCCAGCTCTTCGCGCAACGGCGGCAGGTTAATTACATTCCCATCCATTGTCTCAATGCCGCCAAAGGTCTTCTTAACACGTAATAAACAAAAGGAACGCGCGAGCCGAAGACCTTGGCCGTCCCTTTCAGGCCGATTCTGGGCAATACGTCCGCTTGCTTGAACCGCGCTTTCAAACGATAAGCCAAGGCCTCGTCAGGCGTAACCTCAGCTTGATAGGCGGAAAAATAAAGGACGGCCGAAACCGGCGTGGTCGGATCGACATTTAAAAAAAACTGCACCTTGGAGTCGGGCTCCAGATTAATCGCATCGGCAATCGGCAACTGCACTTCCAACTCGACATCGGCGGGATCGGCAACCATCAAGATGCGTTCGCCGACGGTAACCGGCTTGCCTATCCAGTCGTTAACATCGGAGAACACCGCTATCCCGGCATGAGGCGCTTTAATGTCGATACGCGCCAGCCAATCTTCCATGCTGCGTACCTCGGCTTCCTGCTGTTCGGTTCGGCTTTTAAGAATATTGACCTGCGCTTTACTGTCCATATCGAACATTGCCTGCTGCGCGGTTTTACGATATTCGGCTTCGGCAACCGCCAAAGCCTTGCGGGTCACGGTCAACTTATTTTTGATGGTCTCTTCTTCAAGGCTTAGCAACGGCTGGTCTTTGGTCACCTGATCGTTGGGCTGTACATAAAACCGATCGACAACACCGTCAATAGCGGCCCTGATTATAGTCGGATGAGCCGGAATAACGCTGGCCGGAGCCAACGCCGTCTGCCGCACCGGAATCCATAACAGACAAAACAGCATAGCCAGGCTGATCATCAGGCGTTTTTTAGTCAGCCAGTCCTGTTTCCAGAAAGGCGGCTTGGGCGACAACGCCGCCCAGGCATGACCAAAGGTGTCCGCCACATGCTCCAGTAAATACAGCTCCCCCCCCGTCCAGGCAGACTCCCTAGCCAGCAACAGTCCGGCTTGCGGCGTGGCGCCATAGGCCGATACCGGCAGCCATACCGCATGGGCAGGCAACCATTGCGGCCAGTCATCGGCACAATCGCCTTTCAGGTCTTCCGCTGTTAAGGGGCGAATGGTTCCGGAAGTATCCGCAGACAACTGTTTGAACAGCTGTTTCAACCAGCTTATATAGGGAGCATTAGCGTCGACGACCGCCAGACCGGAGACTGCAACCACTTGCGCACCGTCTATTTGCCATAACGCCGCCTGACGGAATTCAATCAGGCCGCGGCTGTCGTTAACCAGCGTATAGGCCAGCGCCTCAGCGGTATCGGCGTTACGGAAGGATTTTTCCAGTTGCAGCAGCGTCGCCAGCGCCGCCAGCTGCCGCTGGGACGCGGCCATCGTCTCAGTCATGCTTGGCAGTCGGTTCCGTACCGGTTGCGGCACTTCCGCCATCCTTGGCAGTCGGTCGCATCGGTTCCATACCGCTTGCGACACTTCCGCCATCCTTGGCAGTCGCAGCAGCTGGAAAAATGGCGCGACCGCTCATACCGGCAAGAAGATCATCAGCCTTACCGGTAATGACTCCGGTAATTTTAATGGATTGGCTGACCGCATCGATACGCGCGCCCAGCATCTTGACCTTGGCCGGATATTCGCGCTGCGTTTCTTCAAGAAAACCTTAAACTCGTAGCCCGGCTTCAACCACTTCAGCCAACTTGAAGGCACCAGTACAGTGACTTCAAGCTGACTGTCATCCAGAATATCCAGAATCGGATCGCCGGCTTTAACATATTGATAACGCTGCACCAGACGCTCGGCCACGCGCCCCGAAAAAGGCGCGGCAATCGCGCATTTTTGTAACACCGCTCCCATCAAAGCAATATCGGCTTTGGCCTTGGCGACTTCGGCAGCCGCCATTTCAAGCTCCAGCGGACTCATCGAATTCAGCTTGGTCAAACGCGAATTAACCTCATAGGTTTTTTCGGCGGCTTGCACAACGGCCTGCGCCTTTTTCAATTGCGCCTGCTGTTCGGCGCAATTGAAAGCAACCAGCAAGTCTCCTTGCTTGAATCGTTCTCCTTCCTGAACATTGAGTTGAACGATTTTTGCCGCCATTTCACTGGATAAAATAGAAGAATGCTGAGCATTAAGTTGAGCGCGAATTTCAGCCGACTCGGCGGCATAGGCTGTGTTGAAAACGCTAAAACCGGTGGCGCAGATGAGCAATCTTAAAAAAGTACGCATAATAAGTCTTGGTTGTTTGCTGAGGGTTGTATCTGAAAAGCCAGGTAGGTCGGGTTAGCGCAACGTCACCCGACACCTTGAAGCGGCAAATGTCGGGTTACGCTGCGCTAACCCGACCTACTCGGTTGTGTCCTAAAACAGGACTAATTTTTCTTAACCACAGAGTCAACAGCCGATAACTTGCCTGCTTCCGGTTTAGTTGCCGACGGGAACCGCCCTGCTTGCCAGTTTTTATCCACTGCTTCAATCGAACTCGCCAGGGTATTAATGTCGTAATTTTCAATAAAGACCGGCAAAGGATCAAGGCCCAGCGAAACATAAACCCTGCCCAGCGAGCTTTGAATGCTGGCATAGGCTTCAAGCGTTTGTAACCGCGACATCAACGCATTGGTCGTCGCACGGATACGTTCCAACTCGGTTTTCGCGTCATTCTCCGCATCTGTAGTGATATGCTTTGAAATCTTCTGGTTGATGCCGTCCAGTTCCAAGGTGCGCTTGTACTGCTGGTCCGCCACTAAAAATTGCTGATAAGACAAGTGAACCTGCGTCAACACCGCCATGTAAACCGATAACCGGCGAGTGTCCCCTAACTTTTCCTGTGCGTCTATCTGGCTAAAACGCGCCGGAGCCGAGATCAACTCCATCAAGTTCTGGCTGATGATGCCGCTCAACTCCAGCCAGTTGTTGTTTAACAGATAAGAGTTGCTGTCATGGTTATAACCGGTCTTGAATTCAATACCGGGCAGTAAGCGCAACATGGCTTTATGGGTCTCTTCCGTCGTAATACGGTTATTGTAGATTTCTTCCCGCAATTCAGGGCGCAATTGCAGCGCCATTTCTTCCATTTTGTCGATCGCCAATGAAAATTCCGGCGCTTGTAGCGCGCTATTTTCAGGCAATTTCAACTGAAATTTCTGGCTGGGCGATACGCCCAGCAAAGAAGCCAGTTCGGTTTTGGCAAGACGGAGCGTTTCCGAGAGTTCCTCCAGTTTGCGAATGATTTCCAGCAGATCCTTTTGATATTGCAGTATCGCCAGCGGTGCGGCCAGTCGTTCGCTTTCAATGCCTTGGGCGTCCTTCAACGCTTGTCTGGCGCTACCCAGGATTTTATCAATTTCGCCTTCGAGTTGCTGGGTACCGGCCATGCGCCAAAATGCGGTGCGCACATCCTGCATCAATAATTGAGCGGTTTTACGACGGCTTTCTTCGGCAACCAGAACCCGGTTGGCATCCTGCTTGGCCTGGAAGTAGCTGACACCGAAATCCAGCACGTTCCAGCTGAAGGTGAAATCGTAAACCTTGCGCGACCGGTCTTGAGAGGTCGATGACTGCAATTGCTGAGCGCCAGTGATAGCATTACGGCTGTTAGAAGCGCTGTAATTATCACGTCCCTTGTAACCCGCCGAAGCAATCAGGTCGGGCAATAAACTGTATTTTGCCAAATCGGACTGTCCGTCGGCCACGGCATGTTCCATCATCTTGACGCGATGATTAAGGTTGTATTTTAGCGCTCTGGCCATCGCGTCATAGACGCTAAGTGGCCCTACAATAGGTTCCTGTTTAGCAAAAATGACCTGTTTATCGGCATCAAGCGATGTCTTTTGTTCAACTTGAGTAATGGGTTCCGGCATGATGGCGCAACCGGCTAACAAAACAATACCGGAAAGACCGGCGATAAACTGAGGGGCTGGATAGTTCATGATGATGATTTTTTATTAATATTATGTTGAAAGAATTACAGGCGGCTCTCCCCGCCTTGTTTTACTGCCATCAGGTTAAAACATACCCTCGGTAAGGGGCCAACCGACCAGTCGACCCTTACGCGAAAGGTATGCGTTATTTAAGTTCCCGTTTTTTATAGTATATCTCAGGCGGCATCCTTATCCTCGCCAACCAGGCTTGCCAGACTATCCAGCAATGTTTGCCGCTGAAGCTCAAAGCCTTTACTGCCCACCCTCTGCAACTGTTGGGTCAGGCCTGGCTTGCCGGCGTGAGCCAGTTGCTTATCGGTCTGCTGCACTTGGCTTCGTTGGTTTCTCCCCGCTCCCTGCTGATTGTCTCCATCGGGCTGCTGATTGTTTTCATTATCAGGCTGTTGATCACCTTCTTGCCCCTGATTTTGCTGCTGCGCTCTGCCCTTTTGCGGCTGCACCTTGACCAGAACAACCACCTGCTTACCCTGACTGTCCCTGATAGTGACCTTCACCGTTATCGGGCTGGTCACCACAGCGCCCTCTTTTACCGTAACAGCGCCGGTACTGGGATTGACGCTGATAAACGACGGCAAACTTTGCCCGCTAGACTGCGTGCCGGTAATCGTTATCGTCCCGGACGTGTTCAACCCGGCAAAGACGCTGGACGGCAGGTTAATGGTGCCGCCGGATGTACCGTTTCCGTGCGAATCGACAGTCAGCTTCATATCCACAACGATGGTCTGGTTAGGACTGGAACCGGAATTGCTGTTGTTATTGCCCGAGCTGTTATCACCGAAGCTGTTGGTATTCGTGCCGCTGTTTTCCGAACCATGCGTATCACTCGCATTGTTATTCCTGTCAGCGCCGGTACTATTGCCGGTGCCGGAGTTATTACCCGTACCCGTGTTGTTACCGGTATTGGTATTGGTGTTATTGCCCGTGCCGGTATTCGAACTGGGCTTGTCATCCCCATTTCCGGTTTGTTGCGTGAGGTTGATGGGTGCCAAAGCCTCTACTTGATCCGTCGCCACGCTGGCTACACTTTCCGCAGCACCTTGCGCGTCAGTGTAACGGGCGACCACAGTAATAGTCTTGCCGGCTTCAGCATCGGTTAGCATATAGCTGCTGCCGGTTGCGCCGGTGATATCAATACCGTCAGCTTGCCACTGATAACTGATCGTGCCCAAGCCGTCAACATCTGCCAGCGTGTTGGCGGCAGACAGGGTGATTCCAACAGAGGGTATTCCGCTGATGGTTACCGTGCCGGTAGGTAAATCGTTAACCGGGTTCACAGTGATGGTAAAGGTTTGAGTGGTGCTGGTATCGACACCGCCATTAGCCGTTCCGCCGCTATCCTTGATCGACACCGTGACTGTCGCCGTACCGTTGGTATTGGCCGCCGGGGTGTAAGTCAAGTTGCCGTTGCTGTCGATAGTCGGCTGTACGCTGAACAAAGCGTTGTTGTTATTGCTGGTGGTAAAACTCAGAGTCTGGCCATTTTCATTGGCCGGACCGACGCTGAGACCGCTCGCCCAGCCATTCCACCGTTTGCGCGCCGGCATCTTCATTGACGATCTGATCAGCCCCCTTGGTAAAGGCAGGCATATCATTAACCGCCGTAACGCTGGTGCTGATTGTGTTGAGGTTTCCGGAAATGGCCGTAGTACTGCCATTGGCCGAGCTGTCGGCAGTGACACGGGTTTCGGTGCCGCCGGTGGTGGTACTGAAAGCGGCCGCATAGGTGTTATCCAGCACACGTACTGACAAAGCAGGTGGCGTTCCATTGTAATTAGCCGCCGGAACGAATCGCACTTGGGTGGCATTCGCCAACGTCAACGCAGTGGCACCGTCAGCGACCGTACCAATGGCTTTCCAGTTAGCGCCGCCGTCGCTGCTATATTGCCATACACCTTCTGTGGCGGCATTGGCGGTGTTGCCCACTACTAAAATACCGGGACTGGTAGCGCCGCTATCCGCATCCTGAAAACTATATCCGGTTAAAGCGCTGATAGCGGTACCGGCCGGGCTGACCGCGTCTTCGTTAATTGCAGCCAGCGTCAGGTTACCGACACCGGTGGGCGCATTATTGATTAAAGTCAGCGTCATATCGTTGTTGGTGCCGCCCGCATAACTGGCCTGAAGCGTGCCGGTC
>scf_100011_pt483 | contig 25921 bp, 11 predicted proteins | sample Micenr1anaerobic_FD_49594 | JGI IMG/M metagenome (IMG submission 49594) | reverse complement strand
CTGATGCTGCTGTCGCTGGCGGGGATTCCGTTGACCGCCGGGTTCATCGGTAAATTCTATATCTTTACCAGCGCAGCCGATGGCCGGTTGTGGGGATTGCTGCTCGCGGTTATCGTTGGCAGCGGCCTGGGGCTTTATTACTATTTGAGGATCATCGTTGTGATGTCGATGAACGTCGACGGAGCGGCAATTAAACCGCCCCAAGATTGGGTATCCACCGCCATACTAGCCGTTTTAACGATGCTGCTGGTTTGGTTCGGCATTTATCCCGGCCTGTTGGTGAATGTCATTCAGTCGGTCTCTTATGCGATGGAATGAATAGGGTGGTTTTTTCGATTGGCGTATATCAGCTATCAACGGGTGTTTAGAGGGCTTTATATTTGGGTGCGACTTGGGTGGCTAAACAAGAATGTCTAAGCCATTTATAAATGGTGACGATAGGTGGGCTTGAACCACCGACTCCGGAGTTATGAATTCCATGCTTATTATGTAAATACTTACTAATCAGTCGATTGCAAGACTCGCCAAGTCTGAGCCTGTTGTATGCTTACTACAGTCAACGCCGGTTAAATTCTGGCATAGTGACAAAATTACTACACCGATTTTGCGATAAATAGAGCCCATCGCGCCGTCGATGCGACAGGTTTTTCTGGGCGCCATTGATGTGGAAAGATTCCGGTCTTTGCCGCAGATACTGCACAGCGGCGAAGCCTTGCTGCATTCGCCGTAAGTTCGAGCGCAAAATTGTCTGCCTATTTTTTTGCTTTATCGGTTTGAGTCTTGTCTGTTTGGGTCGCCGGTTTTTCAGCTTGGGTCGGGGTTGCTGCTTTGGTGTTGTCCGAAGGCGCTTTCAGCAGTTGGGGCGGTGACTGATTTGCACCTTTTGTTGTTTCTATCTTCACGGCTTGAGGCTGTTGTGCCGGGGGTATTAAGGTGTCATTGCCTATCAGCAAGGGTAGGGCGTTCAGAGAGCTGCCGGTGACGACAATTTTTGCGTTGTTCGAGCGCGCCAATTCGAGCGTCGCGTTAATGCCGACCAGGCGTAAATAATTAGGCACTTCTTTTGTACCAATATTGTCGAACAGTGCCTGTACGCCTTCTCCTTCGATGCGTTTGCGCTCTTTTTCCTTGGTTTCGACTTGCAGGCGGAAGTCGTATTCCAGTTGGCGTTGGAATTGTTCAACTTTGGCCTCTATGGCAGAGGCTACTCGATCAGGAAGTGTTATCGATTTCAGCATTATTCGATCAAAGTCGATCAGCGCGATATTCTTCGGGCTATAAGCATTCTCCTCAAGTAACTCGGAAAGCATTTCTGCCATTATTTTGTCCTGAGCTTCTTCCCTGTAAGTGCTGTAAAACTCTTCTGCTGTGTAGTTGGCAATGATTGATCGTGCTGTGGTTCCTAATTCAGGTTTTAGTATTAGGTTGAGATAGTCTGGCCCGACGTCTTTGTGCAGTATACCAAGCGTTTTCGGGTTAACACGGAAAACAAACGAGATTTCTGTTTGGATCAATAAACCGTCTTTGCTGATGACATCAAATTTTTGCTCGGTAAGCTGTGCCCTTGCATCGTAATCGTACAGTTCGTCCCAAGGGAATTTTAGGTGCGTACCTTCTGGAACTGCCGGCCCGAGGTCTGTACCGTTATAAAAACGGTACCATCTTACTCCGAGGTGACCGGCGGGTATGGTTACCAGCATGGTTGGCGATAAATAAACAAACAACAGTCCCATGATCATCACCGCAAGAGTGATGGTCATCATATATTTTTCGTAGAATCGTTTTAGAACTGGAAATTGCATAGATTCGTGCTACTGGAGTGAATTGCTATTGATGTCCGATACTATGCGTCCTTCTTCAAGGGCAATGCATCTATCCGCTGTGTCAAAATAACGGTCATCGTGAGTAATGGCGATAATGGTTTTGCCCAATGCTTTCAAGTGCGGTAATAGTTCCTGATAGAATTTGCGGCGGAAATGAGGGTCTTGGTCGGCGGCCCATTCATCAAGTACGATAATGGGCTTGTCTTCCAGTAGCGTTACCAGTAAAGCGAGGCGCTTGCGCTGCCCTGTACTCAAGTCTATCGTATCGAAGGTATTGGCATCCTGTAAGCGGACTTTACCTAATATTTCAAGCAGCAGGCACAATTCGTCGATGACCTCGGGATTGGGGACGTTGAGGCCGTACATTCGTTTGAATAAGTGGTAATCGGAAAAAATGACTGAAAATTTGCTGCGATAGGCCGTATAGGTTTCTGCTGAGAGAGCTTGCTGGTCGATGCGGATAACACCTTTTTCGGGATAATAAAGTCCGACCAATAGCTTGACTAAGGTGGACTTTCCTGAGCCGTTGCCGCCAGTGATAAACAGGGTATCGCCCTGGCGGATGCTGAAGTTGAATGGGCCTACCGTAAACATGTTTACCGATTTACTGTCCGTATAAGTAAAGCTGACAGTGTCGAAATGTATTTCTTCAAATTCGGCAGGTAAGGGGCGCTCGATCATTCCCGGTATTTTGGTCGCGAGGGATTGGAGCAGATGTTCTAATCGGACCAGGTTTTCGGCTGCGGCATTGGCGGTAGCGAATATGGGTATCGCTTGGGTGACCATGGCCAGGGGGCCGACGATAAATAACATGGCGGCAGCGGTACGTGCGGCGGCTCCCGCTTCGACGCTGAAAAACATCGGTGCTACGAACACGATGAGGCCAAGCAGAAGGAAAATCATGGTCTGGCTTAGCATGAACTCCTGGGCTGCGCGGCCTTGGAATGCAATTTTCACGTCGCGTGCCCGTGTGGCGGCGATGTCAATCTCCGCCAAAATGTCAATACGCCGAGGCACGCTCATTTTGACTTCTTTAAAGCCTTCGAGTACATCGCGTAGGCCGTCGTATAAATGATTTTCTTCCTTGAAAACTGTGTTTAGTTCCTCACGTAGCGTGAGCATGTGCCGCAGGATCAGCACCATGGATAAAGCGATAAAACTTAGGCTCAGGGCAAACGCGACCTTATTGATGAGAAACACATAGACCATAGACAGTGCGATCATGATGACCGATTGAACCGCTATCACCAGTATGTTGGATGCTTGGGATATGGTTTGCGTATCTCGGATCATCCCCGCGAGAATTTCAGAGCGCCCGACTTGCTCTAAAGACAACAGCTCTGCATGGCTGATGTTTTCTACCAATGCCATGCGTAAGTTATGGATCATCGATTCTACTTCAGTGGCGGTGATGCGCATCAAGCCGCGTTGGCTGACAATGTAGATACCGATGACTAATCCGAACATGGCGATAGTGCGCAAGTCCAGCGTAGCTTGCTCAACGCCGGCGGAAGTGTTGATGAGCGTCATCACCAAGACATTGCTCACGCCGGAAAGCAGGGCGAGTATAATGAATACGTGCGCCGACGTTTTTACGTGTCGGCGAATCAGTTCGATCAGGGGCATGGAAAATACGTCGGTCGGCTAGACTAAGTCCGCGATGCGGTAAGTTTTGATTTTTTTACAGAGGGCCTGGTGATGTAAAGGATCAATAGCATTACAAAGGGTGTAATCACCAGGGATAGGACAAACGTAATAAGGAATCCAGGTCTCCGACCAATGGCGCAACAACTAACCAATAGCAAAATTATTAAATAATATACGGCAAGGAGCGGTAGCGTTGTCATAGTGAAGGATGTTTAGGCAATGTTGAACCTTTGAGCGGAGTTCTTTGAGGGAACTCCTTAATTACGTCTTCAAAAGTAAGATTAGCAGAAGCATTGTCGATTAGAATTGCTTTGCGCCTGCTTAAGCTAGTGTTTTATTCACTTTTTTGGATTTCAATGCTGCTTCGAACTCGCGCTGATAATGGGCGCGTATTTTGTCTGCATCGAAAGTGAGCAGGGTGCCACCGGTTTGGAAATGTTCGGAAAAGACTTTGCCGACTGCATAGGTTGAAGCGAAAGCCAACGCTGGGCCAACAAAATACCAAGCCGCCATGCCTATGAATGGAATCGTTCTAACCAGGCTGGCAACGCCTCCTGCTATGCCAAGTGGGGCAATGCCGCCAACCAGTGAGCCCACTAATGCTTTGGCGCGAGATTCTTCAAAGGGAACATCGAAGGCTTTGGCCAGGTCATACACCATCTTGACCTGAACACCGCTAATTAACACGGTATCTATGAGCGGTAGTGGAATGATGCCGATACCCGCCGCAATCAGGCTATAACGTTTAATGACCGGGCTTGCTGTGGCATCGGCGTCGATGACATTTTCTGCTAAGAAAGTAACTTCTTCGTTTACGGTAGCATTCATGAGTCTCACTCCTTAAATATATAAAGCTGGTTTTGGGATGGTTTGAACGAATCTTACACTATGCAAGCCGACTACGCTATATAAAAAAACGGCATATCGATCAAGTATATTATGGGCCTACATGTGAGCATAGGGGACCTTTGACATCCGTTTAGTAAAATTTTGCGACGGTAACGCTTTAGACTATCAGCTAGGTGGAGTCTCTTGATTTTCTGACACTTTTTCCATCCAGCTGCCGCCAAACGCTTTGTATACATTGATCACTGCTTGCAATGAGTTACTTTGAGCCGTTGCGAGGGCGAGTTCTATGTTAAACAGATTGCGTTGCGCATCCAAAACTACCAGGTAATCGGTAAGGCCGTTATTGTAACGTAGCCATGCAAGCCTGCGATATTCGCGCAGGGCAATGACTTGACGGTTTAAAGCCTGTACTTGTTCTTGGATTTTACTGTTATCTATTAGCGCATTTTCGGTTTCTTGGAAGGCTTGCAGCAGCGTTTTTTGATAGCTGAATAGCGATTCTTGTTCACGTGCTTCGGACGCTTTTACTTGGCCGGCGATTTTGCCGGCGGTGAACAACGGCATGGCCAATCCTAAACCGTAGTTCCACGCGCCTGCCGGTCCCGACAGCAACTGGCTGAAATCGGCGCTGGCGCCGCCAAATGATCCAGTTACTGTGAATTTAGGGAAGTATGCGGCTTTGGCTACGCCGATATTAGCGTTGGCGGCGATTAAATCCTGCTCCGCTTTGCGTATATCGGGACGGCGGGTTAATAACTCCGAAGGCAGACCTGCCGGTATGCTGGGCAAGTGCAGCTCGGTCAGCGCTAATCCGCGTTGTACTGCGGCGGGGTTATGACCCAGAAGCACGCTCAATTCGTGTTCTTTTTGCGCGACCAGCGATTCCAGTTGCGGCACTGATGCCGCGGTATTATGCACCTCCGATTCTGCTTGCCGTACTTCAGCACTTGAGTTGAGTTCCCCTTCGAATCGCGCTCGGGCGATTCGATACGCTTCACGCCGGTCAACCAACGTGCGTTTGGCAATTTCCAGGCGCTGGTCCAGTTCGCACAATTGCACGTAGGAGCGGGCCACGCTGGTGACAAGAGTCAGCACCACCGTGCGGCGGGTTTCTTCTTGTCCATACAGGTTGGCGCGGGCGGCTTCGGTGGCGCGCCTTAATCTGCCCCATACGTCGATTTCCCAGGAAAGGTTTAGTGCAGCCTGAATATTGTCGGAGGCGGGAGTTGGCACTGCTCCCGCGGTCACGCCGGAAATTTGTTGCCTTTGGTATGACGCACTGCCACTGATTTGTGGAAACAGGTCGGCACGGGTCACGCTGTATAAGCCCAGAAATTCTTCCACAGTGGCCGTGGCGATTTGCAGGTCTTTGTTGTGCAGTAGTGCCTGTTCAATGAGTTGGGTCAGACGGGGATCGCCGAATTGTTCCCACCAACGGGTATCGCTGGCCGCAACGGTTTCGGCAGGGGCAAAACGCCAGGCATCAGGTATCGATGCAGTCGGCTTCTGGTAATCCGGGCCGATCATAAAACAGCCGGTTAGAGCTAAGGGCAGCAATAGGGGAATAGAAATATGGCGCATGATTAGATTTCCTGTTTTGCAACAATGTCGTCGGTTCGCTTCGCTGCTCGGTTCACTCGAATGCCTTCCAGCAGCACGAAAAATAACGGCACGAAAAACACCGCCAACAAGGTGGCGCTGACCATGCCGCCCATAATGCCCACACCGATGGAATGGCGACTGTTTGCGCCCGCACCCGTGCTAAGAACCAAGGGCAATACGCCAAGAATGAAGGAAAAAGATGTCATCAGAATCGGACGAAAGCGGAGTCGGCAAGCTTCCAACGCGGCATCCACCACATTCATGCCTTGCTCGTGTTTAAGCGACGCGAATTCAATAATGAGTATGGCGTTCTTGGCGCTGAGCGCGATGAGCGTGACCAGGCCGATTTGGAAGTAAACATCGTCCTGCATGTGGCTGGCCCAGACGACGAGAAAGGCGCCGAACAAGCCGAAAGGGACCGACAACATGACGGCGAAAGGCAGTACCAGCCTTTCGTATTGGGCCGCGAGAATCAGGAATACCATAATGATGCCGTAGATAAACGCAGAACCGGATGAGCTGCCGGATGCTTTTTCCTGAAATGACTGCCCGCCCCAGGCGAATGACATGCTGTCCGGTAGGACTTCTTGCGCCGCCTGTTCCATGGCTAACATGGCTTGGCCGGAGCTATAGCCCGCTGCCGCGCCGCCATTGATGCGGGCTGCCGGGAAACCGTTGAAACGGCTGATGGCGTTGGGGCCGTTAGCATAATGCACGCTAATCAAGCTGCTTAGGGGGATCATCGATCCGGATTTGCTGCGTACAAAAACCTTTTCAATATCCTCGGGACGGCTGCGGTATTGCGGGTCCGCTTGTAGCAATACCCGGTAGGTGCGGCCGAATTTGTTGAAATCGTTGACATAGGTGGTATTGAACATACCTTGCAAAGTGTCGAACACATCGCCGATAGCTACGCCCATGGCCCAGGCTTTGTCCCGGTCGAGCTTGATGGATAGCTGTTGCGAGTTGGAGTTAATGGAGGATGAGACGCCTTGTAATTCGTGGCGCTGGCTGGCTTTGGCGATAACTTTCTGGGTCATGGCTTCCAATGTCGCGGTATCGCCGACACCCTGATTGAGCAACCAGAATTCGAAGCCGCCGGCCATGCCGAGGCCGGGGATGGAGGGCGGATTCATGACCATTACCAGCGCTTCCTTAATGCTGGAGGCCTGTTGCATCAAGCTGCCCAGTACATTTTCGGCTTGCAGTTCGGGTTTGACTCTATCCTTCCACTTTTTCATGGCGAGAAATAATACCCCGGCATTGGTCGCATTACCGCCATCCATCAGATTCATGCCGGTAATAGAGGCTATATCGCGTAATGCCGGATTATTTTTTACCAAGGCTTCCACTTGCTGCACCACGGTGCCGGTGCGATCCAGGCTGGCAGCATCGGGCAGCATCACGACGGTAAACAGGGTGCCCTGGTCTTCGGGAGGAACAAAACTGGTGGGTACGATTTTAAACAGGCCGACAATGGCGATAATCATACAAAGGTACAGCGCTATGCCAACGGCGGTATGTCGTAACAGCCAGCGGATGCCGTTGAGGTAGCGTTGGGTGGCTTTTTCCAGCGTGGCGTCGAACCATTGAAACAGGCGCGGTTTTTGGTGCTCGGTCGGCTTGATAAGGATGGCTGCCAGCGCTGGGCTCAGGGTAAGGGCAACGATAGCCGATAGGGCCACCGATATGGCGATGGTGATGGCGAATTGTTTGTAGAGTTGCCCGGTCATGCCGCCGAGGAAGGATACCGGGAGAAATACGGCAATGAGCACCAAGGTCGTGGCGATCACGGGTCCTGCAACCTCGGACAGGGCGTGAGTTGCGGCTTCGCGGCCCTTAAGTCCCAGTTCGCGCATATTTCGTTCGACGTTTTCGATCACCACGATAGCATCGTCAACCACCAGTCCGATGGCCAGCACCATGCCGAACAGGGTCAGCGTGTTAACTGAAAAGCCCAGAATGTACATGCCCGCCAAGGTGCCGATAATGGATACCGGTACGGCCAAGGTCGGAATAAGAGTGGCGCGCCAATTTTGCAGGAATAAGAACACTACCGCGATAACCAAAATAATGGCTTCAAAGAGGGTGTGGATGACTTCCTCAATGGATATTTCGACAAATTCCGTCGTGTCGTAAGGAATGCCATAGCTGATACCTGCCGGAAACGTGGCGGATAGGCGATCCATGGTTGCCCTGACTTGAGCGGCTACATCCAGCGCATTGGCGCCGGGTTGTTGATATACCGCTATCAGGGTAGCGTTGTCTCCGTTAAGCCGGGTCAGCATGTCATAGCTCTGCGCCCCCAGTTCCACCTTTGCGACATCGCGCAAACGGATGGCGGCACCGTCACTGTTGGCGCGCAGGATAATGTCTTCAAACTCTTTCGGATCGGTGAGACGCCCTTCCGCCGCTATAGGCAAGGTGAGCGAGACGGGCTGGGACGTCGGTTTTTGCCCAATCTGTCCGACGGCGAACTGAGTGTTCTGCTGGGATATTGCGTTACGGATGTCCGACGTGGTGATACCGAGGTGCGCCATATTGTCAGGTTTTAACCAAATGCGCATGGCGTAATCGGAGGAACCCATTGGGGCAACTTGGTTGGCCCCAGGAATCTGCTTGAGTTTGTCCAGTACATGCAGACTGGCGTAGTTACTGACGTAAGTGGGGTCGTAACGGCCATCCGATTTGATCGCCACCATCAACAAAATGCTGGAAGTAGACTTTGTTACCGATACGCCGCCACGGCGTACTTCGTCCGGCAGTTGCGCTTCGGCCATCTTAACGCGATTTTGCACGTCGATCTGAGCCTTGTCGATATCGGTGCCGATGTCGAATACGATGCTCAGCCCCAGCGAACCATTGGATGAACTGGTCGAGGTCATGTAAAGCATGTTTTCGGCCCCGTTGACTTGCTGCTCAATCGGTGCGGCGATGGTTTGTGCCACGGTTTCGGCGCTGGCGCCGGGGTACATGGCGGATACTTGGATTTGCGGCGGGGAAATATCGGGAAACTGCGCTATCGGCAGCTGACGCAAGGCTAATAGACCGGCCATCACGATAACTATCGAGATGATCGCAGCGAAAATAGGCCGCGTGATAAAAAATCCAATGTTCACGGCTGACTCCCACGGGCATTGTCGGCAGGCGGCTGCGGTTTTACCGGCATATTAGGAATCACGTGGCTCATGCCGTCCACGACAACCAGCTCTCCGCTTGTTAAACCGCTTTCGATAATCCAGTCATCGCCGTACCAATCGCCCATTTCGACCGGGCGTATTTCCGCTTTATTAGCCGTGCCGACCACATAAAGGTACTTACCTTGTTGGCCTTGCATGACTGCGCGTTGAGGTACCAATATGGCGTCGGGTCTAATGGCCCCTTTCAATGTAACCCGTACAAACTGACCGGGAACCAGTTTCATGTCGGGATTCGCAAATGCGGCGCGAAATTCCCTGGTGCCGGTTTCGGTAGAAAACTGTTTTTCGGAGAAATTCATTTTGCCGCTAAGGGGGTAGACCGAACCGTCCGCCATATGAAGATCCACTACAAAGTTAGCATTTTCAGGCATGATTAACTGTTTTTTCATCATGGCTTCGTTGACTTCCAGCAGACGGGTTTCCGAAGTGCTGAATTTGACCCACATCGGATCGGTCTGGGTTACGGTGGTTAGTAAGCCGTCCTGACCTGGGCTGATAAAACTGCCGTCGGCTTTCTTTGTCTTGCCGCTTAAGCCGGTTAATGGCGATTTGATAGTGGCGTAGCTTAGATTTAATTCGGCTGAAGTGACATTTGCGCGTGCCGTCAGCAAGACCGCATCGGCTTCTGCCAATTGGGACACCGCATCGTCTACGTCTTTTTGGCTGACCGCATTTTGCGCGATGAGGTTTTTAAGCCTTGCCACATTGCGTTTTGCGTTTTGCTGCTTGGCTTCCTGTTGTGCCAGCGTGCCTTTTTGCCCTTGCAAGGCGGCAGCAAACGGGCGGTCGTCCATTTGAAACAGCACTTGTCCTTTCTGCACCAGCGTGCCTTCTTCGTAGAGGCGCTTATCAAGAACGCCTTCAACGCGAGTGCGGATTTCCACAAGGCGAGAGCTTTCCGTTTGACCGACGAATTCCCATTCTATCGGGATCGTGTGAGCTTCAACACGCTGGATGGCGACTTCCGGAGCCGGAAATTCCGGTGCTGCATGTTGCTCTTGGCATGCAGTCAGGACTAGGGGCAGCAGGCAAAGAAAGGGAATGGGTAGGCGCGGATTTGGTTTCACGATGTGCCTCGAATTTATCCGGTTACAAGATTAGAGTGAACAATAAAAACAATGACCGGAGGTTACACAGCAAAAAGTATCCGTATGGAATTTTTTGTGGCGTATGACTGGAGCGATTTGCTTTTAGATTTAGTTAAAAAATCAATTACTTATATTTTAATGATTTTTGATGTCTATTATAGGTTATTTTTATGTTAATTCGATTATCCATAGTGTATGACATCATTATCGCTCTTTCATGAGACGGTTAGCGTAAGCTCAGAAACCACATTAAAAATACACGAAAAGCCGCAATCCCCTGCGGCTAAGGTTGTTGAAAGACGTGTTGTTTTTCGTGTGTTTTCTGCGTTAATTCCACGGACTGGCGGAAGGGACATGGCTAATGCCCCAGTGCATTGAGCAATTCCGCAGGCAGACTGCCGCTTTCCAGTAGGGCTTGCGCCTCATCCTCGGACATTTGTTCGAGCTTGTCGAGCCACTGGGCCAATTGATCTTCGTCGCTTTGTTCGAGCTGTTTTTGCAGCAACGCTTCGCTTAACTCGGCAATCGTTGGCGCAGTGAAAAAGAGCACCAATTCCACGCCCACTTTGAAAGACTGCTGAAGCCGCGTTACCAATTGCGTGGCGAGTAGGGAATGACCGCCCAAGTCGAAGAAATTATCGTGAATGCCGATTTTGTCGATTCCCAGAAACTCCTGCCACAATTCCGCCATAGCGGCTTCATCCTCGTTGCGGGGCGGTTCGTAGGGATTGCTCAGGTCGGGACGTTCGTGACGTCTGCCGGCAGCGGGTGTTTGGGCGCCGGGTTGATCTTCCTGTAACCGGCTGAGCGCCTTCCGGCGGAAACGCGGATCGCTGGTGGCAATGATGATGCAGGTCGATTCGCCCAAAGCCATCAGGCGCTGGAAAGCGTTGCCGCCTTCTTCCGGAGTCATGGCGATTTCGGCCAAAGCCGAGTTGATGCCGGTTCGTTCGCCTTCTTCTTGCCATACATCCCAATGTACGACGATCCAGGGATATGCGCCGGTCTGATTGTGTTGTCGGGCAAACGCCTCCGTATAGACGCAGGCCGCGGCATGAGCCGCTTGTCCTATGCCGCCGACTTCGGCGGCCAATGAGGACATCAACAGGCAGAATTCGATATTCCGGTGTTCAAGAGACTGTTGTAGGGCGTTAAGAGCCTGTTGCTGCGCTTGCCAGTAGGCATCCTGCTCGGCCTTGTGAATATCCTGCATCAGCGCAAACGGACGGGGACTGCTCATGTCTGCGGCATGGATTATGCCGTCAATGCGCCCGAAGCGGTGTTCCGCCTGGTTCAATACCGCGCTGAGGCTTGGCGTATCGTAGTCGACCAGCTGGATCGGCAGCACTTCGGAGCCCAGAGCCTCCAGCTCTTGAAGCTGTTGAGCGTTTGCGGCGGATTCCAACGAACCTGCCGTGGTCAGCACCAGCTTGGCTTGAACCATTGTTGCCACTTGACGGGCAAACAAGAATCCGATGCCGTCGAGGCCGCCGGTAATCACGTACACCCCGCCGTTACGGAGTAAGCATTCGGCCGTTTCTCGCGGACTGTCCGGACGGACTGCTTCCAAGCTGGGAAGCCAGCGGTAGCCGGTGCGCAGGATAACCAGCGGGTCTTGCGCCGGTACGCTCAACTCGCGTGCCAAGCGGGAGGCGAGGCTGTGCAGTTGCCGTTCCGTCGCAGGTAACGGGATGTCGATCGCGCGGCAGGATAGATTAGGGTATTCCCAGGGCAACGTGCGCAGTAGACCGAGCAGCGCCGCTTTGGCCGGATCGATAGGATGGTCTGCGCCGACGTCCTGCATGTTATTGCCAACCACGGTGAGCTCGACCGGCAGGCGTACTGTCAGTCGGCCCAGCGCTTGAATCAGGGCTAGCAGGCTGTCGCAGTGTCGGTTCAAGTCCGTTGCGGCAGGGTCGCTTTGACTGAATCCCCATAAATAGACGATCTGTTGCGGCAGCGCATTTTGCTGCTGTAAAGCCTCCAGCAGCGCATCGAAGTCGGCGGGTTGAACCGGGTTTACGGTATAGGCGCGTTCATGCGGCTGCGCAAAGCCGGAGCCGGGATTTACTTTGAACACTTGGCGTCCGTTTTGCGTTTGTTCCGCGGCTAACGCGTCAGCCAGACCGAGTTCATCGGCAAACACCAGCCATTCCGGGGCGGATGTAGCCGATTGCGGCGTTGGCGCAAGGCTGGTTTTCCACGAGGGCAGGTAAAACCAGTCGGCCGGATTGGCTTGTCTGGCGCCGGCCGTCGTTTTCGCCGCTTCACCGGCGGCCGGTTTGCCCGGTTCGATCCAGTAGCGGCGACGCTGAAAAGGATAGGTGGGCAGCGGCACGCGCAAGCGTCGTTCATGCCGGTAGAAACCGTTCCAATCGATGCCGATACCGGCCAGCCATAAATCGGCCAAACTGCGTAGCAGAAAGCTTTGCGCGCCGCGTTTTTCCTGGGCTTGGGGCAGGCTGGACAGGCATAAAGGCGGAGCAGGATTGATAAGACCGGCCAGACCGCCCAAGGTGCGTCCGGGCCCGACTTCCAGCAACACTTGCGATGGCTCGGCAGCCAGCAAAACCTTGAGCCCCTCGCCAAAGCGCACGGTATGGCGAAGGTGTTGGGTCCAATATTCCGGGTTGGTGGCTTCCGCTTCGCTGATCCAGGTTCCGGTGAGATTGGAGATATAGGGGATTTGCGGCGGCTTGAGTTCAATACGCCGGAGCAAGTCGGTAAAGGGCGCCAGCATAGGCTCCATCATGGCCGAATGGAACGCGTGCGAGGTGTGCAGTAATCTGGGGGACAGGCCTTGGCCGGTGAGATGGTTTTGCAACGCTTCAATCGCCGGGAGCGGGCCTGAGACCACGCACAGTTCGGGGCCGTTGACGGCGGCAAGGTCGAGAGGTTGCGCAAGTTCACCCAACAGCGTGAGCAGTGTCGATTCGTCCATGGGCACGGCCAGCATAGCGCCGACCGGCATAGACTGCATCAGTCGGCTGCGGGCGGCAACCAGCGTTAGGGCGTCTTGTAGCGAAAACACTCCGGCCAGGCAAGCGGCAACGTATTCGCCGAGGCTGTGCCCAATCATGGCGCGCGGCTGCAAGCCCCAACTCAGCCATAATTGGGCCAGTGCGTATTCGATGGTGAACAGCGCCGGTTGCGCCAGCGCGGTTTGTTTTAATTGCGCTGCCGCCGCTTCACTGTCGGCTTCGGCGGGGAACAGCAGGCTGCGGATATCCAGGCCCAATTCCGGTGCCAGGATTTGCGCGCACAGATCGATTTGTTCCCGGAACACTGCTTCCTGTTGATAAAGTTCAGCGCCCATCCCTGCATATTGGCTGCCCTGACCGGGGAACATGAACACCAGTCCGCGATCGGCTTGATTATCGGTGTGGCTGTGCGGCGAAGTCCGCAGTGCGCTTACCGCTTCCGCAGCGGTGGTGCAGGTAAAGGCCAGCCGGTGGGCAAACGCCCGGCGTCCTTTGTGCAGGGTATGGCAGGTATCGGCCAGGTTTATGTGCGGTTCCCGTTCCAGGAAGGCCGCCATATTTTCTGCTGCGGCTGACAGGGCGGCTTCGGTTTTTGCGGAAACCACCATTAGTTGTACCGGGCGTGACGGCGAACCCGGCGTCGGCAGCGGAGCCTCTTCGATGATGGCGTGGGCGTTGGTTCCGCCCACCCCAAACGAGCTGATGCCTGCACGGCGCGGCGCTTGCGGATTACGCGGCCAGGGTTGCAGGCTGTCTACTACATAAAAAGGGCTGTCCGGCAGGTTCAGCTTGGGGTTTGGCTGTTTAAAATGCAGGTTGGGCGGAATCATGCCGTGATCGAGCGCCAGCGTGGTTTTGATCAGCCCCGCCAGCCCTGCCGCTTTATCGACATGGCCGATATTGGATTTGACCGAGCCGATCCCGCAGTAGCCTTTTTTGTCCGTGCCGGCGCGAAAGGCTTGGGTGAGGGCGGCCACTTCAATCGGGTCTCCCAACGGCGTTGCCGTGCCATGGGTTTCGACGTAACTGATCGTCTCGGGATTAACCCCCGCGATGGCTTGCGCCTCGACGATGACTTCGGCCTGACCGTTGACGCTGGGTGCGGAATAGCCGACCTTCGATGCGCCGTCGTTATTGATAGCGGTGCCTTTGATGACCGCATAAATGCGGTCGCCATCGTCCAGCGCGTCGCTGAGCCGCTTGAGAACCACAGTCGCAACGCCATTGCCGTCGATCAAGCCGCTGGGATCGGCGTCGAAAGGGCGGCAGTGGCTGTCGGGAGAATAGGCCGTGCCTTCTTCGTACAAATGGCCCATCTTTTGCGGCAAATGTATGGTGATGCCGCCGACCAGCGTCATATCGGATTGATAGGTGATCAGGTGCTGGCAGGCGAAATGTACGCTGACCAACGATGAGGAGCAGGCGGTGCCGATGTCGACCGCAGGCCCTTTGAGATTCATGCTGTAGGCAATCCGGCTGGGGACGAAGTCTTTATCGTTATAAATGGACAGTTGAAAACCGCCGACCTGCTCCAGCAATCCGGGATTGGACAGAATATTGAAAGGCAGGTAGGTGTTCATGCCCGCGCTGGTAAACACGGCGATGCGGCCCTCGTAGGTTTCCGAATCGTAACCGGCATGTTCCAAGACTTCCCAGGCGGATTCCATCAGCAAGCGGTGCTGCGGGTCCATCAGTTCGGCTTCCCGGGGAGAAATGCCGAAGAACGACGCATCGAACATTTCCACATCGTCCAAAATCGCTTTGGCCGGGACGAACAGCGGGTGGCGGATGGTGTCCAAATCCAGGCCCGAAGCCAGCATCTCTTCTTCGGAAAACAGCGAAACCGCTTCCACGCCATCGCGCAGGTTTTGCCAAAAGGCTTCCAGGTTAGGTGCGCCGGGCATGCGCACGGCGATGCCGACAATGGCGATATTTTCTTGGTCTTCGCGTATTTCTTCGTGACTCATAGCAACTATTTCCTATACCTTTACTTGAGGGGTTCTGCGCCGACGGGCTTGGTTGCCGACGGCGGCTTTTTGCCGACTGGCGCGGTCTTTAATGCCCGCGTAATCGGGTTGAATCGGTGCCGTGTCGCTGCCGAGAAAAGCGGCCAAGGCGCTGATCGTCGGATATTTGAACAACTCGATGACCAGGCAATCGTTAGGCAACAGCGGTTGCAGTTTTTTATAGGCTTGCAGTATCAGCAGGGAGTTTCCGCCTATATCGAAAAAATTGTCGCGAATGCCCACTTTGTCCAATCCGAGAACATCCTGCCAGACAGCGGCGATTTGGTGTTCGATGTCGTTGCCGGGCGGCGTGTAGTGGCCGTCCTGATCGGGACGGGACTGATCGGGGACGGGCAAGGCCCCGCGGTCAACCTTGCCGTGACTGGTCAGCGGCATGTCTGTCAGCGGGACGATCACCGATGGAACCATATAGTCAGGCAGCAGCAGCTTGAGTTCCTGGCGTAAACGGTCGGCATTCAGCGGCTGATCCTGCGCCGGGCTCACATAGGCGACCAGTCTCGGGTTGCCGGGTTGATCCTCGCGCAGCAAAACCACGGCTTCGCGCACGCCGGTCCGGTCGGCCAGGACGGCTTCGATTTCCCCCAATTCGATGCGATAGCCGTGCAGCTTGATTTGGTGATCGATGCGCCCGAGGAAGATCAGCGTGCCGTCGGCCAAGTAGCGGGCGCGGTCGCCGGTTTTGTACAAGCGGGCGCCCGGTTCGTCGACATCGCTGCTAAAGGGATCGGGTACGAAGGCCGCCGCAGTCTGGCCCGGCCGGTCCAGATAACCGCGGGCCAGCCCCTCACCGCCGATATAGAGTTCGCCGGGAACGCCCGGCGGAACCGCTTGCAGATTTGAGTCCAGCACATACAGGCGGGTGCCGCGAATCGGGCGGCCAATGGGCACCGACCCGGCGATAGGGCTATCGGCCTCGTAAGTGCAGCAGCCGACTACGGTTTCGGTCGGTCCGTACTCATTGACCGCCAGCGTAGCGGTGTGCTTGAACCAGGGGTCGAGTGCGGCTCCCGGCAGCGCTTCGCCGCCCAGCACCAGGTAGCGGGTCAGGTGAGCATCGGCGGATGGGTCGCCTGCGCGCAGGGTATTCAGAATCTCCAAGTGAGCCGGAGTCAGCTTGATAAAACTAAATTGGTACGGCGAACGGTGCAGCGCGGCCATGGCTTCGAGCTCCTCGCCGTCCGGCAGCAAGACCACCCGGCGTCCGGCCAGCAACGGTACGAACAGGCTGGTCACGGTCGCGTCGAAGCCGATGGAGCCCAACACCGGTGCGCCGTCTCCTTGTTCCACCTCGTAAGCGCGCACCGCCCATTGCAGGTAGTTCACCAAGCCCTGATGGGAAATCATCGCGCCTTTGGGCTTGCCGGTGGAGCCCGAGGTATAGATGACATAGGCCAGATGATTGGGCATCACGTTGTTGACGGGATTGCGGTCGGATTCGCGATCAATGGCGTCGCTGTCCCGATCCAGGCAACAGACTTGCTGGGGAAGCTCTGTGAGCCGGTCCAACAGGTATTGCTGGGTCAGCAGCACGGCCACTTGAGCATCGCTTTGCAGCAACGCCAGCCGCGCGGCCGGATAGCTTGGGTCCATCGGCACGTAAGCGCCGCCGGCCTTGAGGCTCGCCAACAGCGCGACCATCAGTTGCCAGGAGCGATCCAGGCAAATGCCCACTCGCAGGTCAGGACCGACGCCCATACCGCGCAGATAGTGAGCCAAGCGGTTGGCGCGCCGGTTGAGGTTGTCGTAAGTGAAGGTTCTGCCCTCCGGGCCATCCTCTACCAGTGCGATGCGATCCGGGTGTTTTGCGACCTGCGACTCCCACAAGGTGTGAAAGCAAGTCGGTTGGGCTGCCGCCTCGGTTTCGTTCCATTGCAGGATTTGCATCAGCCGTTCCGACTCGCTTAATAACGGCAGGCGGCTCACGCTTTGCTGCGGCTGACTGACCACCGCTTCGAGCAGGGTTTGATACTGGCCGAGCAGGCGTTGAATCGTCGCCGCCTCGAAAAGGTCGGTGTTGTAATCGCATTCCAACAGCACCCGGTCGTCGCGCAGATTCGCGGTCAGGGTCAGGTCGACGCGGGTGTAACTGACCGGTTGCGGATAAACCTGTACCTGCAACCCCGCGGCTTCGTGCATATCCGGCTGGCGTTCAAGGTTGAAAATGGTACTGAGCAACGGCGATCGGCTGTTGTCGCGCTTAAGGTTGAGTTTGTCGAGCAGGCGGGCAAACGGATAATCCTGGTGCTGGTAAGCATTCAGCAGGGTATTGCGGACGTGGTGCAGATGCTCGTCGAAACGCTCGGCTTCGCCGATCTCGCTGACGATCGGCAACAGGTGTACGCAGTAGCCGACCAGTGCGTTGCCGCCTTCCAGGCCGCGTCCGGTGTAGGGTGCGCCGATCACCAGCCGGTCTTGGCCGCTGAGCCGGTGCAGCAGCACCGAGTATACCGCCAGTAACACCATGTACAAGGTGCAGCCCTGCTTGCTGCCCAGATTTTTCAGGGCTTGCAGCAGATCCGGTTCGATTTCGGACCATGCCCGGGCGCCGTTATAGGTTTTGACCGAGGGACGCTGGTAATCGCCCGGCAAGTCCAGGGCGGGCACCGGATTGGCGAATTGTTGCAGCCAATAGGCCTCGTGAGCCGCCATCGCCGCGGTGTCCATCTGCGTTTGCTGCCAGTGGACGAAGTCGCGATATTGAATCGGCGTAGCCAGTTTGGCCGCCTCGCCGCGGCAAGCCGCTTCGTACAAGGCCATGATTTCATTCAGGACCGTGCCCATGGAGGGGCCGTCGCCGATGATGTGATGCGCCGACAGCGCCAGCACATGGCGGTCGGCTCCGAGCTTGAGCAGGGTGGCGTAGAACAGCGGTCCCTGCGAGAAGTCGAATAACTGCCGGGTTTTCTCCAGCAGCCAATGTTGAAGCGCGGTTTCGGGATTTTCCTCGCCCGATAAATCGATACAGGGCAAGCTGACCGCCTGGGCCGGTTGGACCCATTGCCGCTCGCCTGCGGCGTCGAGGCGGGTGCGCAAGGATTCGTGGCGGGCAATCGCCTGTTCCAACGCGAACCGCAACGCCTCTTGATTCAGCGGTCCTTGCAGCAAAAGCGCCGCCGGGTCGTTGTATGAGCGATTGCCGTCTTCGTCGAGCTGGGCCAGAACCCACAATTGTTTTTGCGCCTCACTCAGCGGAAACCCTGCGTCTTCGCCGGAACCGACCGCAGTGTACTTTTCCTTGAGCAGGCTGATTTGCGGCAGGTTGGCGATGACCGATGCCGGCGCGACGCCGAAGTCGACGAAGCAGGCCAGCTCATCGACGCCGATGCCGATCAGGCGTTCCACAATCGGCGCGCAGCTTTCCGGAGAGCCGATCAATGCGCTGGTTGCGACATATTTTTCATAGGCCTTGCCGACGATATAGGCTTTGTCTTCCGGGCTTACCCGCTCTAAATCCGTGGACGGCCCTACGTCTTGAGCCATCTTTTGAAACAGCTCGATGCTGGACAGCAGATAGTCGCACATCGGCTGGCGCGCCTCGCGTATGGCTTGCTCGGCGTCGGCGCAAAGGTAGGTATGGATCAAGACCGTGACATTGCCTGCGTCCGGGTCGTGTCCATGTTCGGCCAAGGCTTGCCGGTAGATGGCAATATTGTTTGCCAGGTCTTCCATCGACTGGCCCATCAGGTTGGTCAGCACGCCCAGTCCCATCTCGCCGGCTTTGCGATAGGTGTCGGGATTGTTGACGATGGTCAGCCAGGCGGGCAGCGCGGCTTGTTTCGGACGGGGGTAAATATTCAACTCCACGCTGCTGTCGTTACCGCCGCGCATAGTGATGCTTTCTCCGCGCCATAAATGACGGATGGTGTCGATGCCTTCGAAGGTTAATTCGCGGTGCTTGCCGAAAGAGTCGGGCGCGAACACGAAGTCGTTGGGATGCCAGCCCGAAGCAAAGCCGATGCCGACGCGGCCATTGGACAGGTTATCGACCAGCGCCCATTCTTCGGCGACCCGGATCGGGTTATGCAACGGCAACACCACGCTGCCCGCACGCAATTGCACATGCTGGGTTTCCCTAGCCAACGCGGCGGCCAGCACCGAAGGATTGGGCGAAAATCCGCCGAATTCGCTGAAGTGCCGTTCGGGAATCCACACCGCGCGAAAGCCCTCGCGGTCGGCATAACGCGCGCCTTCCAGCAGCAGATCGTATTTGCCGGTGGAAAACGCGGCATCGTAATTGCCGAAATAGAACAATCCAAAGCCTAGTCCGCGTTTGCTCGCTGCTGACTTTGCCGTGAAAGCGGTTTCCCGGTGGCTCAGCTTGGAATTGTGCCGGAACCAGGTCCGGTCTGTGGAATCTGCCAAATTTTTGTTTGAGGGAATGGCGGCGTTGCTGCTGCCTGCGGCTTGACTGCGTTCGGGCAAGAAGCCGCCTTGGCGCAATTCCTCAACGCTTTCTTTGACCGCTTTAACAATCAGGTCGATGTCTTCTTCGGTATGGGCGGTGGACAGGAAACAGGCGCGCCATTCCCAGATGTACACGCCTTTTTCCAACAAGTGGTAATAAAACATCTCCAGGTTGCCGGGGAACTTGAAGTGGAAAGTCGAGGCAAAATGGCAAATCCGGAGTGCCAGTTCCTCTTCCTCGAAATAGTCGTTGAGCGTTTTGGCTAATGCGGCGGTGCGCTGGTTGAGGCGTTCTTGCAGCGCCGGTCCTTCCGCTTTCAGATGGCGGAGCGCGGCCAGGCAGGCGGCCATCGAAAATGGATGCTGGCAGAAAGTGCCGCCGAAATAAGTGCGCGTGGCGCTCGGATAAGATGCGTCGCCGTATTGCCACATGCCGCCGTCGATGCCGTCGAGGAAGCGCGCGTCGCCGGCGACCGCGCCGATAGGCATGCCGCCGCCGATGATTTTGCCGTAGGCGGCGAGGTCGGCCTTGATGCCGAACAGCCCCTGCACACCGGCGGGATGGGCGCGGAAACCGCTGATCATTTCGTCGAAAATCAGCGCGGTGCCGGTTTCCTCGGTCAGGCTGCGCAATGCGCGCAGGAACTCGACCGGCTGGAAATCCAGGCGTCGGCTCTGCACCGGTTCTACCAGCACGGCGGCCAGTTCGTGGGCGTGTTCGCGGATGATGTCCAGCGTTTCCTGGGTGCCGTATTCGAGCACCAGAATGTCTTTGGCCAGATTCGGCGGCACGCCGGGCGACACCGGTTCGGAGCGGAGTTCTCCGTTGACGCGGATGGTTTTGGCCAGAGTGCCGTCGGAATGGCCGTGGTAAGAGCCTTCGAAGATCACAATTTTATGCCGACCCGTGGTGGTGCGGGCCAGGCGCAATGCGATCATGATCGCTTCGGTGCCGGAGTTGGTGAAGGCAACGCGCTGGTGACCGGTGATTTCGGTGAACAGCTCGGTGATTTCCTGCATATGTTCGGAGCGCGGGCCGAGCTGGAAGCCGTGTTGAATTTCCGTTTCCAGCACGCCCTGCATAAATTCGGGGCGACTGCCGAACAGCAGCACGCCGAAGCCCATGGTCAGGTCGACGTAGCTGTTGCCGTCAATGTCGCGTAGCCGTGAACCCATCGACTCGGCGCCGGTGATGGGGTAGAGGATTTCTTTGGTCGAAAAGCGGAAACCGACGCTGGCCCGGCTGTCGGCCAAGCCCGGACGGCAGGCTTGGGCCAGCGCTTTGGATTTCGGCGTTTTTTTCTGGTAACGCTCGATCAATGCCGCAAGATGTCGGCTTTGCTGCGGGTTCAAGCCGTTGGCACTGGGTACGATAGGATTGTTCAGCGCGCGTAGCGGCGAGGAGCGATCTTCCGAGCCTTGTTGCGGGCGCGGTATCGGCGCGTTGGGCAACGGCTTGCGGTTGAAGCGGACGGGGAGCTTCCTGTTGAGCCGGAATAGCGGCGCTCGCAGCATCATAGCCGATGTCGGCTGGCGCAGGCATGCCCTGCAATAAGGCTAATTGTTGCGCCATCAGTTGGGTCTGGGCGAGGACGATTTGTTGCAACGCCGTGCCGTCGGCGATAGCGCTGACCGGTGGGCGTAGGCCGGAATAAGGCCCCCCAAGCGTAGCGCGAGGTGGCGTTTCCGGCGAATTCGGCTGGGGATTGCCGGAAACGTCAGTTCTCGCTGTCGCTCGAACCGACTCATTTCGGTCTACAGGGCTTGGTGTTGGCGCAGCCTGTACCGGTACCGATTGAGGCTCCGGGGTAGCGGTCGTTTCCTGCGACAAGTCGGCGGTGGTGCGATCCGCCAGGTATCCGGCAATCGCATCTATCGTGGTGATCTCTTCGAAAAACTGGCGGATTTCGAGCTTGATCCCAAAATTGTCTTCGACGATGCGTACCCCTTCAACCAGTACCAGCGAATCGGCGCCCATTTCCAGGAACTGCGCGTGGGTATCTATTTCGCTCGGTTCGGTTCGGAGCAAGCCGGAAAAAAGGCGGCACAGACGGGCCAGGATTGCTTCGCGCCGGGCGCGGTCATCTTGAACAGGCTGCGACGTAGCTTGTTGTGGATTTGTCATGGTCGATTCCTTGGGGGCGAGCCAATAAGATTTTCGTTGAAAGGCATAAGTGGGGACACAAACACGGTTGCGGCCAAAAGCTGCATCGAAGCCGGACCAGTCGATGTCCGCGCCCCGTGCGTAAGCCTCGGCCAGGCTTGTCGATACGACGGACCAGTCGGGCTTTGGTTGCAGCAGGGACGGCAGCCAAGCGGCCGACGGGGCCAAGCGCTTGCCGAGATTGGTTAATACTTGGCCGGGGCCGATTTCCAGGAATAGCTCGGAATTCCGGCCAAAAGCTGCTGCAACTTTGTCCCCCTCTCCCTGTGGGAGAGGGCTGGGGTGAGGGGTTAAGCCGGCTAAGCCTTCGGCGAATCGGATCGGCTGGCGGCAATGCTGACGCCAATAACCGGCGTCGGGAACTTCTCCCTTGCCCAGTGCCAGTCCGGTCAGGCCGGAGATAAAAGGCAGTTCCGGCGCATGGAAACGGATCTGGCCGGCAAAGCGTTCGAAGTCTTCCAGAATGGGTTCCATCAGCGGCGAATGAAAGGCATGACTCACCTGCAATGGATAGCTTTCGATGCCTGCTTCGCGAAATTGGTCGAGTACTTGGCTTAAGGCGGAGCTGCGGCCGGAGACGACTATATGCTGGGGGCCGTTAATCGCGGCAATGCTCAGCTCATGCCGATGGGGAGCGAGGGCTTTTTCCACCTGCGCTTCATCGGCAAAAATCGCCGCCATCGCGCCGTTCTCGCTTAACGTTTGCATCAGCCGTCCGCGTTCGGCGACCAATTTCAGGCCGTCTTCAAGGCTGAACACACCGGCAACGCAGGCCGCAGCGTATTCGCCGATGCTGTGGCCTAATACGGCGGCGGGTTCCAGGCCGAAAGACCGCCATAGACAGGCCAGTGCATATTGCAGCGCAAACAGCGCGGGCTGGGCGTAACGCGCTTGCTTAAGCAAGGCTTCCCCGTCGCTACGGTATTCCTCGGCATAAAGGACCGACAGCAGCGGTTTTTCCAGCAGCGGTTCGAGGATCGCCGCGCAGTTATCCATAGCCTGCCGAAAACCGGGATGGAGTGCGTATAACTCATGGCCCATGCCGGGATAAACGGAACCCTGTCCGCTAAACAAAAATACCGGACGTAGCGGCTTGGCGGGTGGCGTAGCGCCGATAAAAAGTCCTGGAATCGGCTGGTTTGCGCCGAAAGCGGCAAGCCGTTCCTGCATCTGGGCCACGTCTTCGGCACAGACGGCGATGCGCTGCTTGAAATGGTTACGGCCGGTGTTGGCGCTGAAACAGGCATCCGCCAGCGACGGCGGCGTTTGGGCAAAAAACGTTCGGTAGGATTCCGCCAGGGCTTTTAGCGCCGGTTCGGTTTTGGCCGACAGGGCCAGCACATGAACCGGGCGGTCTCGTTCCGGGTAAAGCGCTTCGGTTGCCGGGGCTTCTTCGATAATGAGGTGCGCGTTGCTGCCGCTTGCGCCGAATGCGCTGAGCCCGGCCAAACGGCGTTTCTCGCCTCTGGGCCATGGCGTCAGTTCGGTTATCGGGCGGATATTCAGCTCGTCCCAGGCAATGCGTGAATTAGGCTGCTTAATGTGCAGGGTCGGCGGCAGTTCCCCGTGGCGCAGGGCCTGAACCAGCTTGATCAGGCCGATGATACCGGCTGCCGATTCCAAATGGCCGATATTGGATTTTACCGAACCTACCAGCAGCGGGCGCTCCCGGCCTTGCGCTTGCCCCAGTACGGTGCCCAGGGCCTGCGCTTCGATAGGATCGCCGAGTGAGGTGCCGGTTCCGTGCGCTTCGATATAGTCGATTTCGTGCGGCGCTACCCGCGCTTTGGCCAGGGTTTGGCGGATCAGTTTTTGTTGCGCCACACCGTTGGGCACGGTGAATCCGCTGCTGGCGCCGTCCTGATTTACCCCGGAGCCGCGAATCAAGGCGAGGATCTGATCGCCTGCGGCCAGCGCATCGGCATAGCGCTTGAGTACGACGATGCCGCAGCCTTCGCCCCGGACGTAGCCATTGGCGGAATCGTCGAAGGTTTTGCAGCGTCCGTCCGCCGACATCATTCCGGCGGCGGATAAGGTGACATTCAACAACGGCGAAAGCGTCAGGTTGACGCCGCCGCTCAGCGCCAGATCGCAGTCTTTGGCGCGTAGCGCGGTACATGCCAAGTGGATGGCGGACAGCGACGAAGAACAGGCGGTGTCGACCGCCATGCAGGGGCCTTGCAGGCCCAGCACGTAAGACAGCCTCCCGGCGCAGGCATTTAACGGCGTACCGGTATTGAAATAAGGGTTTACCTCGCCTTGATCCGCACGTTCCGCCTGGAGCAGGCCGTAATCGCTGGCAGTGACGCCGACAAATACCCCCGTAGGGCTGCCAGCCAGTTTGGAAGCAGGCAAGCCTGCGTGTTCCAGCGCTTCCCAGGCGACTTCCAGCAACAGGCGTTGTTGCGGGTCCATGCTTTCGGCTTCCCGCGCGGAAATACCGAAAAAGGCTGCGTCAAAGCGGTCGGCCTGTTCAATAAATCCGCCGTAGCGCGTGTAGGCCTTGCCGGGTCGGCCCGGTTCCGGATCGTAATAGGCGGCGGCATCCCAGCGTTCCGGCGGAATTTCCCGGATTGCGTCCCGGCCGTTGCGGACCAGCTCCCAGAAAGATTCGGGATCGTTAGCGCCGGGGGTACGGCAGCCCATGCCGATAATAGCGATAGCCTCGCTTCCGGCCTGTTCGAGGCGCTCGACTTTGCCGCGTAATTGCTGGATAGCCGCGTAGGCTTTCTGCAAGGGGGTTAGTTCATCGGGGTGTTCCTGAGCCATCTCTGTTTATCCTTGGTTCGTTAGAGAGGTAAATTCATCGTCGATAAGCGCCGCGAGTTCGGCATCGGAAAGCTGTTGGATTTCGGCCCGGCTGTGGCTGGGCGATTCCTCAATCGGTGCAAATGCGGGTGCGTCCGGCTGTGCGTCGGGGAACAGCAAGCCGAGCAGATGCGCGGCCAAGGCTTCGGCATTGGGGTAGTCGAACACCACCGAAGGGGGGAGCGGGCGATGCAGTTGGGTCTCGATGCGTCCCTTTAATTCTACGGCGGTCAGTGAGTCCATGCCCATGTCGAAGAAGCCGCGTTTCGGGTCGGGCAGAGTGTTGCTGTCGAAACGTAGCGCCGCGCCCACCTGCTCTTGCAGTCGGTTGAGCAGATAGTCGAATCGGTCCCGAACCGCGAGATCGCGTAGCGCGTCCAAAACGGCGGAGCTTCCTGTAACGCTTGCTGCCGATGCGCTTTGACCCAGCAGCGCCAGCACAGGTTGGCGGCCGCGGACTTCGTAGAGGCTTTTGAGCCGCGGCCAATCCGCATCCAGAACCGCGACGCGGGTTTGCCCGGCGGCCAGCAAGCGGCCAAACAGGGCGAGCGCTGCGGGGGCGGATAACGCGTTAAAGCCGCTGTCGGCAATATGCCGGGCCGTTTCGCCGTCTATCATGCCGCCGTTTTGCCACGGTCCCCAGTTGATGCTGAGCGCGGGCAAGCCCAAGCCGCGGCGGTATTCGGCCAAGCCGTCCAAAAAGCCGTTAGCCGCGGTGTAATGGGCTTGCTGAGCGGTACCCAACACCGATGAAACCGATGAGTACAGGACAAAAAAATCGAGATCGAGATCCAGGCTTAAGCGGTGCAATGTCCAGGCACCGCGTACTTTGGGCGCAAGCACTTGGTGCAGGCAATCCCGGTCGAGTTCGTTCAGGGAGCGGGCGGTTAGTAACCCGGCCGCGTGGATCACCCCTTTGAGGCGGAAATTGTCGGCGGCAATCTGTTTGAAGAGTTCGGACATCGCGGTCTCATCGCCGCTGTCCGCCTGCACTACGCGAACCTGGGTGCCCAACTGTTCGATAAAGTCCAGGGTTTCACGGGCGTTTTCGCCGGCGCCCTTGCGTCCGAGCAGGATCAATTGACCCGCGCCGTTTTCGGCCAAAAAGCGCGCGGTTTTTAGGCCCAAAGCGCCCAGTCCGCCGGTAATCAGGTAGGCGCCGTCGGCTTTAAACCGGGACGGTGCGGCGGCGACAGGCTGGAAGGCTTCAAGTCTGGCGACATAGCGTTTCCCGCCCGAAGACTGATCGCGTCTTCGCCTTCCGAATCCAGCAGTTCGCGCAGCAAAGCCTCAGTTTCGTCGGCTTCCAGGTCGATTACGCCGCCTTT
>scf_100011_pt586 | contig 26282 bp, 30 predicted proteins | sample Micenr1anaerobic_FD_49594 | JGI IMG/M metagenome (IMG submission 49594) | reverse complement strand
AACCCGCCATTCCTTGAGCTGTTCGGTATTGGCGCAACGCGGTGACAGCATGCAGCGCGATTACTGGTACACCGTGGCAAGAAATGCGCGCGATCTGGAATCCGCGGTCAGCGTGGGCAACAAGGCGGCCGAGCGGACTCTCCGCCGTTTGCAGGCGCGTAGTTTAAGCACTCGTCAGTGTCCGGTGCTGTATTGTGCGGAAACTGCTTCCGGTTTGCTCAGTTCGTTTATCGGCGCAATCAGCGGCGGTAATCTATATCGCAAATCGTCATTTTTGCTGGATGCATTGGATACTCAGGTTTTCCCCGAATTTGTCCGTATTCACGAGCAGCCCTACTTAAAAGGCGCTTTGGGCAGTGGCGCGTATGATGGTGAAGGTGTCGCCACCCAAACACGGGATATCGTCAGCGGCGGAATTTTGCGCGGATATGTATTGAGCACTTATTCTGCCCGCAAGCTGGGAATGCATAGTACAGGCAATGCTGGTGGCGTGCATAATTTAACGATTGATCCGGGCAAACTTGATTATCAGGGCATGTTAAAAGAGCTGAATACCGGTTTGCTGGTCACCGAACTGATGGGGCAGGGGGTCAATATGGTGACCGGCGATTATTCGCGCGGCGCTGCCGGATTCTGGGTGGAAAACGGCGAAATCCAGTATCCGGTTGAGGAAATCACCATTGCCGGTAACCTGAAAGACATGCTTAAAAACATCGTTGCCGTGGGCAATGACGTCGATTATCGCGGCAATATCCGTACCGGCTCCATACTGGTTGAGCGGATGTCGATTGCCGGGGAATAAGTGGATCAATTCACCGCGAAGACACGAAGTTCACGAAGAAAACTAAGGTGAGCTTCGTGTCTTCGCGGTGAGATGTCTTATATCATAAGCTTTTAACAATATCTTCGATCAACTGCGGGCCGCGATAAATAAGCCCGCTGTATATCTGCACCAGACTCGCTCCAGCTTTCAATTTTTCCTGTGCATCGTTCGCAGTTAAAATCCCGCCTGCCGCAATAATAGGAATCTTGCCATTCAGTTCCGCCGCCAATCCACGCACGACCAACGTAGACTTTTCCTTAACCGGCGCACCGCTTAAACCGCCTGCTTCATTGGCAAGCGGATGGTCGGCAATCATGTCGCGGGCAATGGTGGTGTTGGTTGCAATCACGCCGTCAATTTCAAACTCCAGCAACAGTTTGGCGATATGGATTATTTCATCGTCGGTCAGATCGGGCGCGATTTTCAGGGCTAAAGGCACGTATTTTCCGTGTTCCTGTTGCAGTTTCAGTTGTTCTTCTTTTAAGGCGGAAATCAGGCTTTTGATTTCATCGCCCTGCTGTAACTGGCGTAGATTCTTGGTGTTCGGGGAGGAAATATTAAGGGTGATGTAGCTGGCAGATGTGTAGGCCTTGCGCAAACCGATCAAATAATCGTCCGCCGCATTTTCAATCGGTGTGTCGAAATTCTTGCCGATATTGATGCCCAGAATGCCGGAATAGCGGCTTTGTTTTACCTGAGCCAGCAGATGGTCTATGCCCAGATTGTTAAAGCCCATGCGGTTGATAATCGCCTGATGCTCAGGCAGCCTGAACAAGCGCGGTTTCGGGTTGCCCGGTTGCGGGCGCGGCGTTACCGTGCCTATTTCGACAAAGCCGAAACCCAATGCGGCCAGCGCATTAATATAATCGCCGTTTTTATCGAGGCCGGCGGCAAGTCCGACCGGGTTTTTAAAATCCAGTCCCATGACGTTGACAGGTTTGCGGTCAATTTCCGGGTAGATGAGTTTGGACAAGCCCGAAATATAGGCCGCGTTCAGCAGTTTAAGCGTCACTTCGTGAGCGGTTTCCGGATCCAGGGAAAATAACAGGGGGCGTAGTAACGGATAAAGATTCATAAATGTGGCTAATAGAAGTTCATGTAGTGGAGGCTACCGGCCGGCCGCCCATTAAAATCAGTGTGTGCTGTTGAGTTGATAAGGCTCCGGCGCTACCTGTGTCGTGCGCTGCAAAACAAGATCGACCAGTAGTTGCGCCGATGCAGGCCCCATTGCCAAACCGTTTCTAAAATGACCGGCATTAATGCATAAATTGTCGATTTCGGGATGTTTATCGATATACGGTATGCCGTGTTCAGTACCCGGTCTTAAGCCGGCCCAGTGTTTAATTAGCGGGCAGTCGTTAAGTGATGGTAACAAGTCTAGTGCAAATGCATTCAGCCGGTCTCGGGCTTGTGTCGTAGTTGTCTTATTAAAGTCATCCTGTTCTACCGTGCTGCCCGCCAGAATCTTACCGTCACGTCGTGGAATAAGATATTGATCGCCATCCAGCACCATGTAACTCAGTGTTTCCGGTTGGGCATCAAATAACAGCATTTGTCCCTTAACGGGCGCTATTTTCGGAGCATCGTCGATGGCTGCGGGAAAGAACTGCCGAAACAACTGACCGGTCCAGGCGCCCGCAGTGATAATCAACTGGTTGACCGCGAACTGACCGGATGAGGTTTGTATTGAGGTAATGCGGTTTTTGGTGAGGTTAATGGCGGTTAACTCGCAATGTTCTAGTAGCGTAGCGCCTTTGTTAAGCAGGTCTTGCTTTAATGATTTAACCAGTCTTGGATTGCGCGCTTGGGCAATCTCGGGTAGCCAAAGCGGCTGGTCGGGGACTGTATTAAGCATGTTAAAAAAATCCGCACCGGCGGGCCGATATGAAATAGCGTTAGCATCGCACCAGTTAACAGCCGCAGTAAGGTCTGGATTTTTAACGATCAGTAAACCGCAGGGATTCCATTCCGGGTCTATCAGGGTTTCGTCAGTCAGTTGCGAGGCCAAGGCGGGATAGAGTTTCAGGCTTTGTAGCACCAGGCGAGTGATAGCGTCCGGTTGTCGCCACGGGTAAAGCGGCAGCAAAATGCCGCCGCCCGCCCAGGATGACTCCTGGCCCAGCTCGTTTTTTTCAATAATCGTGACGGTAGCGCCAGCTTTAATAAACTCGCGGGCGGTTAACAGGCCGATAATGCCGCCGCCAATGATGGTAATATCCGGGGTGTTGGTCATGTGTGTTGGTAAAAAATCAGTGCAAAAAATAAATATTCTTGTTGGTGGGTTAGGGCTAAACAGTTAATTATAGCTACCGCGACTATGGCTGGTTTGTTATTAGTAAGCCGCCTGTTCGCTAAAATTCACATAAATCATTGAAACCAATATATATGGTATATGGTATATGGTTTTGGCTTGGTGCGTGAGTGGTGATTAAAAAATCGTTTGAACCAAGCGGGTAAGCCGCATTTTCTTAGCTTGGCGCGAATTTTGCCATATTGCTCGGCGGCAAAGTCGTTTTATTTTACCGTAAAGAAGCGAGAAGAATCTTTAACTGTTGTTTGAATATATGGGTTGGAGAAATTGTTGTTTTTTGCATACAAGTAGATATTTCGAATTAGGAATATCTTTATAGTCATTGATAAATAAGGATTAATTAATATTAAAAAAATGGCGTTAAAACTTGTAGGGATTTAGTTTAGCTGCTACTATTATCACCGGAAGATGGGCTTTGTTGTATTAAAGCAAATTTTTATAAAATAACAACCTCATGAGGGGGATAAATGATCAATAAAACTAAACTAGCGCTGGGCATTGCGGCAGCAACATTAACAATGGCCGGTGCATTGGTTTCTCCACAAGCTATGGCTATCTCAAAAGCAGATCGCGTTGCAGAAGCGGCAAAATAATAAAGTGGACGGCAATTGGAAGCTCAAATGCAGGCCATGCAGGCTGAATTAAGCAGATTAAGAGCGGAAACGAGCCGTCCTCGTTCTAGCGCAGACGCTGGTAAAGTTCAGGAACTGGATCAGTGGATGAACTCGGTTAAATCGGCTCCAAAAGAAAGACAAAAAAAGCCAAGAGAACTTGATATTCTTCCGTGGCGGTTTTGCACGTAATGACGCTAAAAGAAATGATTTGTTGACAGGCAATCAATTCGCTGGAAACGTATTGGGCGGAGACCGAACCAATAAAGATGGCTGGTATATCGGAGCCGGGTTCGATTTTGGCTTGACTGATAATGTCTGGGGTCTGATGGACAATACCGACGTGATGGCTGAGTTAATGTTTGATTACAGAAATTTCGGCGCGAAAGACTTTAAAGGCGCCGCTCCAGGTGCTGCGGCAGGAACTGTTGGAGCAAATCCAGCATGTACTCTTATTAACTTGGCAGCGACAGATACAGTTGCTCCTGGTCAAGCTGGTACATTAAACTGCAAGGGAGTCACTGTGTCTCAGCTTACCTTGGCCGCCTCTCCAAAAATCAAATTCATGAAAGGTAGTGCTTTCAGACCTTGGATTATACCATTCGGTTTGACCATTAATGTAATCAGTCCTCCATCTAATGGTGTAACGGTATTGAATCCAGGCATGCAGTTTGGTACTGGTGCTGAGTATGCTATATGGAAAGCGATTAAAGTGGGTGCCGATGTTCGCTATAACTTGACCGGAAGAAGTGTTGATGGTGTAAATACCGACGGCATGACGGCTGGCGGCTACCTCGGTATTGGTTTCTAAGCTAAGCGCTTAAAAACAGATCCGATAAAAGGGAGGGCTTCTAAACCCCTCCCTTTTTTTATGTTTGAAGAATTAAAAAGAGGTGCAAGGTAAAGGCTCAAGGTAAAATAGCTCCTTTTCCGGTTCTTGCCGGGAAACAAATCAAATTTAACGCTACAAATCATGAAGACTCTTTATCCCGAAATTTTGCCTTATCAAACGTTTTTCCTGAAAACCGGCAGTAAACATGCTGTGTATGTGGAGCAAAGCGGCAACCCTGACGGCATTCCTGTTATTTTTCTGCACGGTGGACCGTGTTCCGGCACCAAGCCCGATCACCGGCGTTTTTTTAATCCCAAGCTTTATCGCATTATTCTGTTCGATCAGCGCGGCTGCGGCTTGTCGTTGCCTTTTGGCGAGCTGGAAAACAATACCACCCAGGATTTAATCGATGATATGGAGCGTATCCGTAATCAGCTGGCTATTGATCAATGGCTGGTGTTTGGTGGTTCGTGGGGCGGAGCGCTGGCTTTATTGTATGCCCAGCAGCATAAAGATAAAGTAATGGGTTTGATTATTCGCGCGGTATTTCTGGCGCGGCAGCAGGATTTGGACTGGTTTGCCAAGGATGGCGCAGGCAAGATTTATCCCGAGCAATGGCAGCGCTTGATTGAAAGTATCCCGGAACAGGGGCGGGACAATCCGGTGCAAGGGCTGTGCGATGTATTATGGGGTGAAGACGAGATAGCACAAAGACGGGCCGCCAAGGAGTGGATGACCTGGGGAGCGCAAGTATCATTAGGCAACGATTATCAGCCGAGTCCGAAAGACGCTCATGCGACGGAGAAAATGGTTAAACAGGTCTGTATGGAATTGCATTACGCCAGGCAACATTATTTTATTGGGGAAAACCAGATACTGGATAACTGCAGCGGCTTGGATGAAATTTCAACGGTTATTATTCATGGGCGCCATGATTTTGTCTGCCCGATGGAAGCCGGTTACAGTCTGCGTAAGGTATTGCCGAATGCCGAATATATCGTATTGCCGAATGCCGGGCATGTTGCGCAGGGCAAAGAAATGATTAATGCGTTGGTTGCAGCAACCGACAAGTTTGCAGAACAGCAATGACGATAATCAGAAATCGTCCTGAATTTACATTCAGCTGCCCCATAAAGCCATAAATGCTTTATCATTAATACAAATTAATAAGCCCTCCAGATTGCCGCAACTTATGGAAAACACGTTTGAAACGCCAAATCCATAATGCCTTGGACGACTGGAAGCACATTTTTATACCGATAAATGAAATTACATGATGAAAAGCTCCGCAAACTGGGCTTAGCTGTTATTCAGGTGGAAACACAGGCGATCGCCGCATTGGCCGACCGGATTAATGACGATTTTGTGTTTGCCTGTAAGTTGATGTTCAATTGTAACGGTCGTGTTGTGGTTACCGGCATGGGTAAATCAGGGCATATTGCCGGTAAAATTGCCGCGACTTTAGCCAGTACCGGAACGCCGGCTTTTTTTGTGCATTCGGGCGAAGCCAGTCATGGCGATTTGGGTATGATTACCCGGCAGGATGTCGTGCTGGCTTTATCGAATTCCGGGGAAACCGAGGAAGTTCTAACGATATTGCCGATTATTAAGCGACTGGGCGTACCGTTAATAGCCATGACCGGAAATCCGGCCTCAACGCTGGCCAAATTTGCCACCACCCATATCAACGTGGCTGTTGAGCAAGAAGCTTGCCCGCTGGGCCTTGCGCCTACCTCCAGTACCACGGCGGCCTTGGTGATGGGCGATGCGCTGGCGGTTTCCTTGCTTGAGGCGCGCGGCTTTACCCGCGATGATTTTGCCTTGTCTCATCCCGGCGGCAGTTTAGGCAAACGACTGTTATTGATGGTCGGCGATATTATGCATGCCGATGAGAAAGTGCCTATTGTTCCGGAGTCTGCGCTTATCAGTCATGCCTTGCTGGAAATGACCGAAAAAAAGCTGGGCATGACGGCGATTGTCGACGCGGATAATCGCGTCGCCGGCATTTTTACCGACGGCGATTTGCGGCGGATGCTGAGCAGAAACCTTGATATACACAAGACCGCTATCACCGAAGTCATGACCCCTAATTGCGCGGTTATTTCTGCGGATATTCTGGCGGCTGAAGCCATGCAAATTATGGAACGGAAAAAGATTAACGCGTTAATTGTTGTTGATGGGCAGCAAAGAGCGATAGGCGCTTTGAATATGCATGACCTGATTCGTGCAGGAATCGTGTGATGACGGACATACAAAATAAGTTGGCTATTTTGGAAAAAGCCAGGAAGCTCAAATTGCTGATTCTCGACGTGGATGGGGTATTGACGGACGGCAGGTTGTTTTTCGACGCTGAGGGCAACGAATACAAGTCGTTTCACGCGAGGGACGGTCACGGTATCAAGTTGTTGCGGCAGACCGGCGTCGAGGTCGCGGTTATTTCAGGGCGCAAATCAAGCTCGGTTGCGCTACGTATGAAAAACCTGGGCATTGAGCATGTGTATCAGGGCCATGAAAATAAAATCGCCGCGTTTAATGAGATTATTGAGCTTATGGGCATAACCCATGAACAGGCGGCGCACGTCGGCGATGATTTGCTGGATTTGCCGATAATGATCAGAGTGGGCCTGGCGATTGCGGTTAATGATGCCAACTTTGCCGTTAAACAGCGCGCCGATTGGTGTACGACGTTGCCTGGAGGGCAGGGCGCAGTCAGGGAGGTCTGTGATTTTATTATGCAGGCGCAAGGACGTTTTGATGACATATTGAATGCTTACCTGACTCGCGAGAGCACGAAGTGAAATGACCCGGTTAAATGGAAATTACAGTTATCTGTATCTGGTCATTATCGCGGTAATGAGCTGGTGGCTGATTAAATTGACCGGTTCTGATGAGTTTGGTCGCATAGCGGTCCCGGCGCACAGTCCTGATTATTTCAGCAACGGCTATACGAAATGGGAAATGGGCGAGCTTGGCAGGCCGAAAAGTAAATTGATTGCTGATGAAATGATTCATTACAGCGATGACAGCACCACGCACATGGTAAAGCCATTAATGTTTTTTTATAACGAGAAAACACCGCCGTGGATAATTAAGTCCGAAACCGGTGTTTTGTCTGCTGATGGTAAGGATTTGTTGCTAACCGGCAAGGTCTATGTTGACAGGGCTGCTGCGGTGGGCGTCAGGGAGCTTAAAATCTATACCTTCAATTTAAAAGTAAAGCCGGAAACCAGTTATGCAGAAACGGATGCGTGGGCAGAGTTGATCAGCTTGCCAAACTGGACTACAGGTGTCGGTATGAAGCTGACTTTTGCGGAACCGATCCATCTGGAATTGCTCTCTAATGTAAAGGGTAACTATGAAACAAAATAAAAACCTTCGCCGCCGCATGTTACGTGGGAGTGGCTGCTGTTTACTGTTATTGGCGCTTTATAGTGCGGGTGCTTACGCCTTGGAAAGCGACGGCGATCAGCCGATCATTATCGATTCAAATACGGCGACTTATGATGATGTAAAAGCCACCAGCACTTATACCGGTAATGTGATCTCAATTCAGGGCAGCATTCGGGTGAACTCGGATAAGCTGGTCGTTTATTTTATAGACGGTGAAGCTGATAAAATGGTGTTTACAGGCAATCTCGCCAAATTTAAACAAACGCCTAACGAGGGCGACCAGGATATAACCGGTGAAGCGTTAACAGGCGAGTATTATCCTAAAAAGAATTTGTTGATTTTGATTGATAAAGCCACCGTCTGGCAAGGCAGCGGCGCTTATTCCAGTGACTTTATTGAATACGATTTGAAAACCTCGCTGGTTAAAGCGGGAGAAAAAGAATCCGCCGGTAAACGCGTCCATGTCGTATTGCAGCCGAAAGCTAAAGAACAGCCGGCCGCGAAGGGCGATGGCAAATGATGGGGCGCAGGGTTGAGGGTATGACGTGCAGGGCGCAAGATACCAAACGATGTTCTTTTTATTTTTCACCTTTCACCCTTTAAACATGACCAGACTAGCCGCAAAACAGCTGATTAAGAGCTACAATAAACGCAATGTGGTTAACGGTGTTTCATTGCATGTCGATACCGGTGAAGTTGTTGGTTTACTGGGGCCTAACGGTGCAGGAAAAACTACCAGTTTTTACATGATGGTGGGCCTGATTAAAGCGGATGAAGGTGAAATTACCCTGGATTCACAGGTCATTACCCATCATCCCATGCATTTGAGGGCGCAATTAGGGATAGGTTATTTGCCGCAGGAACCCTCGGTTTTTCGAAAACTGAGTGTGGCGGACAACTTGCGTGCAGTTTTACAAATCCGTTCCGATTTAACGCAAGGACAGGCGGAATTGGTGATTGAGGAATTGCTGCAGGAGTTTCATATCCTTCATCTGCGCGACCAAACTGCTTTGGGCTTGTCGGGCGGTGAAAGGCGGCGTGTCGAAATTGCCAGGGCATTGGCGACCAACCCTCAGTTTATATTGCTGGACGAGCCTTTTGCCGGTGTTGATCCGATATCGGTAGACGATATAAAAAAAATCATCGAGCATTTGAAATATCGCGGCATTGGCGTATTGATTACCGAACATAATGTCAGGGAAACATTAGGCATTTGTGATCGTGCGTATATACTTAACGACGGCAGGGTGATCGCCGAAGGCGGCGCGGAAGCTATCGTTGCCAATGAGGAAGTGCGTAAAGTTTATTTAGGCAATAACTTTAGTCTTTAATTTAGGGGGCAATCTCTTGCAGTTGTCCTAACCAAGAACAGAGTAACCACAGGGGACATCCCCTACTAAATTGTGTGACCGAATGAAACAATCCTTACATCTTCGACTGGGTCAACAACTGGCTATGACGCCGCAATTGCAGCAGGCGATCAAGTTGTTGCAGATGTCGACATTAGAATTGCAGCAGGAAATTCAGCAGGCTCTTGAGTCTAATATGATGCTGGAAGTTAATGAGGAAGAAAACACCGTTCAGGAAGCCGAAATAACGCCGGAGAAAAAAGTCGATAATACCGATTTGCTGACCAGTCAAGGTTCGCAAACGGATATGCCGGATGAGTTGCCCATTGATTCTTCCTGGGATGATGTTTATGAATACGCCATGGAGTCGGGCGCCAATTCAGCTGAGACTGTTGAATTTGAAACGCAGCGTAGTAAATCCTCAACCTTGCTGGATCATTTGCTATGGCAAGTGGAGTTGACCTCCTTTTCAGAGCGGGATCATGCCATTGCCATGGCTATTATTGATTCGATCAATGAAGACGGCTATCTGAGCAGTAGTCCCGAAGAAATTTTTCAGGGCTTGCAGAGCCAATTAGACGATCTGGATTTCGACGAAGTGAACGCGGTGCTGCACAGGGTGCAAAATTTCGACCCGGCCGGCGTTGCAGCGATCGATTTAAAAGATTGTTTGAGATTACAGATACAGCAGTTGCCGGAGGGTACGCCTTATAAAGAGGAGGCGCTGACTCTGGTTACCCGATATTTGGATTTGTTGGCTACGCATGAGCAGTCAAAACTCATGCGTAAGTTGGGCGTGACAGAGCGGCAACTGGATGAGGTGGTGGCGTTAATCAGAACCCTGGATCCCAAGCCGGGCGCGCAGATACAAGATTCGGATTCCGAATATGTTATCCCCGATGTTTACGTGGTTAAACTAAACGATAAATGGCAAGTCAACCTGAATCCCGATATAGCGCCTAAATTGCGCATCAATCCCTTTTATTCAAGCATGATAAAAAGGGCGGATAACAGCAAGGATAATACCTGTATGAAAGATCATTTGCAGGAAGCAAGATGGTTTATTAAAAGTCTCCATAGCCGTAACGATACCTTATTGCGTGTTGCCCGCTGTATCGTGGAAAAGCAAACCGGGTTTCTGGAGCATGGCTCTATTGCAATGAAGTCCATGGTGTTAAGAGATATTGCCGAAGAACTGGAATTACACGAGTCGACTATATCCAGGGTGACAACGCAAAAATTTATGCATACCCCCAACGGTATTGTCGAATTTAAGTATTTTTTTTCCAGTCATGTTTCAACAGAAGGAGGAGGGGAGTGCTCGTCTACGGCCATCAGGGCGTTTATTAAAGAGCTAATCAGCAATGAAAATCTGGCAAAACCGTTAAGTGATAGTAAAATAGCCGAGCTATTAAAAGAAAAGGGCATTAATGTTGCTAGAAGGACAATTGCCAAGTATCGTGAAGCGATGCTCATTTCATCATCAAGTCAGCGTAAGCGCATTTTATAACGCTATCTGGCACCATAAAAAACCAATCATTCACCATTAAAGGAGTTCATCTCATGCAAGTCATCGTAACAGGCCATCATCTTGAAGTAACCGACGCGTTAAAAGCCCACATCGACTCAAAATTTGAAAAATTAGCACGTCATTTTGATAATGTTACCGATGTACACGTCATTTTAAGCGTGGAAAAGTTAATTCAAAAGGCTGAAGCAACGCTGCAGTTGAGCGGCGCTAAATTGTTCGCCGAAGATCATCAGGAAGATATGTATGCAGCCATTGATGCTATGGTGGATAAGTTAGATCGTCAAATTATCAAGCATAAAGAAAAAACCGGACAGCATAGATAAGATAGGCAAAAGACGAAAGGCGAAGGGCTGAAAAAGCTTTCTTTGCCTTTCGCCCTTGGCCCTTCGCCTGATTTCTTATGAAACTATTAATCGTCAGCGGTCTTTCCGGTTCCGGTAAAAGTATCGCCTTGGATACGCTGGAAGATTGCGGTTATTACTGCATCGATAATCTACCCGTGACCTTGCTGGAAGACTTTATTAACCATGTCATGCTGGTGGATAAGCTTACCTATGCAAAAACGGCCATAGGCATTGATGCCAGGAATCAGAGCGAAAGCCTGGCCAATTTTTCCGAAAGCCTGGAGCTAATACGCAATAAGCAGATTGATTGCGAAATCATCTTTATGCAGGCTGAAGAGTCTACCTTGTTGAAACGCTATAGCGAAACCCGACGACGGCATCCGTTGACGGATTCGAATGTGCCGTTAAGAGAAGCGTTAAAAATTGAAAAGGAAATGTTGACGCAGGTTGCCAGGCACGCCAGCGTGGTCATCGATACCAGTCGAACGCATTACCACGAGTTACGTGAACTTATCAGAGACCAGGTCGGCGAAAGGGATGTCAGGCATATTTCCTTGCAGTTTCAATCCTTCGGGTTCAAACATGGCGTTCCATTGGATGCCGATTTTGTATTTGACGCCCGCAGTTTGCCAAATCCTTATTGGATTCCGGAGTTGCGCGGATTAACAGGAAAAGATCAGCCGGTAATCGACTTTCTTAATGGGCAAGAACTGGTTGCCGAGCTTTTTAAAGATATTACGGTTTTTCTTGAACGCTGGATTCCGCGATTCGAGGCTGAAGGACGCAGTTATTTGACGGTAGCGATAGGGTGTACAGGCGGTCAGCATCGCTCGGTTTATCTGGTGGATGCATTCGCCAAGCAGTTTAAAGGCCCTTTCTTGAATGTAATTGTCCGCCACCGGGAATTGCAATAAGTTTTTTGGAAGCTGTTTATCAAGTCAAAATAGTAGTGTAAAGACGTTGCAGTGCAACGTCTTTACAGCCGATTTATTTCAACGATAGCGTTTCAGCTCGACCTATCATCTCAATGGACAGCTTGTCTTCCTTACATAGCCAACCTATGGCGCGTTGAACATCATTTTTATTGATGCCTGTTTCAGTGGTAACTTTATTGACACTGGAGGGTCCGTTATTATCCAGATATTTCCAGACTATTCCTGCTGCATCGCCGATTGTATTAGACATAGTGGTCACCTTTAGCTTGGATTGTTGTGTTAAGAAATCTTGGTTTGATGTTCAGGCAGCACAATATTTAATTCCAGTGTCTCCTGAGTATCGTTTTGTTCAAAATTAACGGATATGGCATCTTGCTCTACGTTAACGTATTTTCGAATAACTTCCAGCAATTCTTTTTGCAATTGAGGAAGGTAAGAGGGTTGGTTTCTGGAGCTGCGTTCGTGAGCAACCAGAATTTGCAGTCTTTCCTTGGCGAGTGATGCCGAGCTGGCTTTAGATTTCTTAAAATAATCCAGTAAACTCATTATTTGCCTCCGAAAAGCTTCCCAAACAGGCCTTTCTTCTCATCAATGAATCGATGTGGTCTATCTTCGCCCAAATAGCGAGCAACAATATCCGCGTAAGCTTGGCCTGCGTCACTTTTTTCGTCAAGAATAACCGGTGTGCCGGAATTCGACGCATTGAGTACCGATTTTGATTCCGGGATAACGCCCAGCAAATGCAGCGATAAAATTTCCTGTACATCATCCACGCTTAACATTTCACCTAATTTTACCCGGTCCGGCGAGTAGCGTGACAACAGCAGGTATTCCCTGATAGGTTCTTCGTTTTGTTCGGCCCGGCGTGATTTGCTGGATAAGATGCCTAGCATGCGATCAGAGTCCCTGACTGACGAGACTTCAGGGTTGGTTACAATAAACGCATCGTCGGCAAAATACATGGCCAAATGAGCGCCTTTTTCAATGCCGGCAGGGGAATCGCAGACTATGTATTTAAATTCTTTTTTGAGCTCGTCTAAAATTTTGCCTACACCTTCCTGGCTTAGGGCGTCCTTATCCCGAGTTTGCGAGGCAGGCAGAATGTAAAGCAGGTTGCAGTTTTTATCGCGTATCAAGGCTTGGTTAAGACTTGCCTCGCCGTTGATGACGTTGACGAAATCATAAACAACGCGGCGCTCGCAACCCATGATTAAATCGAGGTTACGCAAACCCACATCAAAATCGATGACCGCTGTTTTGTGACCTTTTTTTGCAAGCCCCATGGCTATAGCGGCGCTTGTGGTTGTCTTACCAACGCCACCTTTACCCGATGTTACGACTATGATTCGTGCCACAAATTTTTCCTCCAAAGAGCAATATAAATTAAATATCTTTAATAACTAAAGTATGGTTTTGTAAGTAGATCTGAACGGGCTGGTTGAGAACGGCGCCATTTAAATCTTCGCTGATCTTGTAATTTCCGGCAATCGAAATAAGCTCAGCTTGTAAATCGGAACAGAAAATACGCGCTTCCGTATTGCCTTGTACGCCCGCCAGAGCCCGGCCTCTTAACGAGCCGTAAACATGAATATTGCCTTCGGCCATGATTTCAGCCCCGGCACTGACCTGAGCTAAAATGATCAAATCACCTGAAGCATAAATGCGTTGGCCGGAACGGACAGGATGGGTGATCAGTGTAGCGGCTTCAGCAACGACTTGCGGCTCGGGTGTCGCTGCTTCAGGCTCAGGAGTTTGTTGTTTTTGCGTTCCGGAAGAGACCGCGGTGCTGTGGCCGGAATGTACGGGAATTCCAAGCTCCAACGCCTGTTGGTTCTGTTGTGCAACGCCGCCGCGTATGCCTATCGGTAACAAGCCCAGCTTGCGGATGATGTTGATGAGTTCGGTAACATCAATGTCGAGATCGTGTTTATTCAGTTCCTGCAAGTCAAACACCAACGGCGAGTTTTTGAAAAACTCAGGCGCCAGATGGATTTTTTCTTGTAATTGTTGTTCGATAGTAATGGCATCATTACTGGCTAAAACCAAAACAGGCACAGAAAAAGTGCTGCTTTTAAATTCCAGTGCGGGTGAGTGATGATCGTTCTGTTGAGAGTCTGTTGACATCCGTTAAATCTGGTTAGTCAGGGATTGTATTGATTCTAACATTGCTGGTAAAAAAATCATTTTTACAGTGTTGATAGACAATTTCTTCTATAGGTCGGAGCGCTTCTGAGATAAGCGTTCGACCAAAAACCTTCCGCGTAATGCTATCCTCAGAATATTTCAATGAACCGATATTTTATCTTAATGGCAGTAGAAGGGCTGATGTTGACTGTAAAGAAGGCTTTATAAATGGCCTCGGTTATCAAAACCATTTGTTTTATATGGTGTTTGTTGTTCCAGTGAAGCGGTCTTAGCTTGCAATCTTGGACATTATCCTTTAACTTAGGAAGACATCCGTAAAGGCTAGGGGTGCTTCCTTGTTTCCATGTGCTTCATGGGATAAGGCGGCTGAGAAAAACCCTTTGAACCTGACCCCGGTTAATACCGGCGTAGGAAAGCCCTGACTTCCCTGCGCCTTATTGTTTTGTTGTTGGAGATAAACATGAGCGCTGTCCTTAAAGAAGTTACGTCTACTGAAGCCAGTAGCGTAAAGATCGATTCCTACCCCGCATCGGAAAAAATATATGTTCAAGGCAGTCGCCCCGACATACAGGTTCCGATGCGTAAAATCACCTTATCCGATACTCCGGTGCATTTCGGCTCGGAAAAAGGCGCAGAAAAAAATCCGCCGCTTTATGTTTACGATACCTCGGGTGTTTACACCGATCCCAATGTCGAAGTCGACTTGAAAAAAGGTCTGGGCGCTATCCGTTCAGCCTGGATTGCAGAGCGAAACGATACCGAAGAATTGTCAGGTCCCAGCTCGGAATTCGGTCGTCAACGTCTTGAAGATCCTGCTACCGCCGAACTGCGTTTTGAGCATATCCGCAAACCGCGCAGGGCGAAAGCCGGAAAAAACGTATCGCAAATGCACTATGCCAGACAGGGCATCATCACGCCGGAGATGGAATACATCGCCATTCGTGAAAACCAAAAAATGGAAGAAATGCGCCATTTGTGGAAAGACCAGCATCCCGGCGATTCGTTCGGCGCATCGATTCCCGATGTGATTACCCCTGAGTTTGTCCGTGACGAAGTGGCCAGAGGCCGGGCGATTATTCCGTGCAACATCAACCATCCTGAACTGGAGCCGATGATTATCGGTCGCAACTTCCTGGTTAAAATCAACGGCAATTTGGGCAACTCGGCGGTGACCTCGTCTATCGAGGAAGAAGTCGAAAAAATGCTCTGGGGCATTCGTTGGGGCGGCGATACCATCATGGATTTATCCACCGGTAAGAATATCCACGAAACCCGCGAGTGGATTTTACGCAACTCGCCGGTACCTATCGGCACCGTGCCTATCTATCAGGCGCTGGAAAAAGTCAACGGCAAAGCCGAAGACCTGACCTGGGAAATCTTCCGCGACACCTTGATCGAGCAAGCCGAGCAGGGCGTGGATTACTTTACGATTCATGCCGGGGTGCGTTTGCACCATGTACCGTTAACCGCAAAACGCATGACCGGCATCGTTTCGCGCGGCGGCTCGATCATGGCGAAATGGTGCCTGGCGCATCACACAGAAAGCTTTTTGTATACGCACTTTGAAGAAATCTGCGAAATCATGAAAGCCTACGATGTGTCTTTCTCATTAGGCGACGGCCTGCGTCCGGGTTCAATCTATGACGCCAATGATGCCGCGCAATTCGGGGAATTGGAAACGCTGGGCGAACTGACCAAAATCGCCTGGAAACACGATATTCAAACCATGATAGAAGGCCCGGGTCATGTGCCGTTGCACATGATCAAAGTCAACATGGAAAAACAGCTGGAAGAATGCGGCGAAGCGCCTTTCTACACATTAGGCCCGCTGACCACCGACATCGCTCCCGGTTACGACCACATTACCTCGGCGATAGGTGCGGCCAATATCGGCTGGTACGGCTGCGCGATGCTTTGTTACGTTACCCAAAAAGAGCATTTGGGCTTGCCGAACAAGCAGGATGTCCGCGAAGGCATCGTGACTTACAAAATCGCCGCCCATGCGGCCGATCTGGCTAAAGGCCATCCCGGCGCGCAGGCGCGCGATAACGCGATGTCCAAAGCGCGCTTTGAATTCCGCTGGGAAGATCAGTTCAACATCGGCCTCGATCCTGAAAAAGCCCGCGAATTTCATGATGAAACCTTGCCTAAGGATTCGGCCAAAGTCGCGCATTTTTGCTCCATGTGCGGCCCGCATTTCTGCTCGATGAAAATCAGCCAGGATGTGCGCGATTATGCGACGGCAAAAGGGATTGCCGAGGAAGAAGCTTTAAAACTGGGCATGGATGAAAAGTCCAGGCAGTTTCTTGAAGAAGGCGCTGATATTTATCATAAGGTGTAGGCGTAAAATTTAAGAGCTATCACCACGAAGACACGAAGGACGCGAAGTTTTTATCTTCGTATTCTTCGTGTCTCGGCAACTGCTCCTGCGTCGCCTAAAGCGCCTACTTTTGGTGCTCTACCTCCTGCTCCGTGCAGTCGTCGGCAACTGTTCCTGAGTCGCCAGAGCGCCTACTTTTGGTGCTCTCGATCGCTGTTCCGGACGCGATTCTACCTCCTCCATCCGTGGTGTCGTACCTTCTGCGTTCATGCAAGTCGTCGGCAACTGCTCCTGCATTAGTATGAGGGACGCATTGCGCAGCCTACTTATCAAAACTAAGGAAAACAATGGGCGCTTATCAACATATTTTACTGGCCGTAGATTATTCCGAGCATGGCGATTTGGTTGCCCGAAGGGCAAAAGATTTGGCCGAAAAATACCAGGCTAAATTGAGCATTGTTCATGTGCTGGATAATATTCCGATGCCGGATACCGGTTATGGCGCAGTGATTTCACTAGCTGAAGATTCAGGCTATGAGCTACTTGAAGCGGAGAAAGCCAGGTTAATGCAGATTGGCGATCAGCTGGGTGTCGCCCAGGCTAATCGTTGGATGATTTGGGGCGCGCCCAAGCAGGAGATTGCCCGGTTTGCCGAGCGGGAGAGCATTGATCTAATCGTTGTCGGCTCCCATGGGCGGCATGGCCTGTCGTTATTGTTGGGTTCAACGGCAAACAGTGTTTTGCATCATGCCGGATGCGATGTGATGGCGATTCGATTGCTGAACGGCTAGTTTTAGATGCTATAATTTTTAGCACGGTTAGCGTATTTAGGAATCAAGCGAGTGAGCCGGACTCGCCCTGAATGACACAACAGCTTAACCTGACACCTAGTAGATGCTCCAAAACACTTCAAGAAACATCACTCAAGGAATGTAGCATGTCAAACAATATTGCTTTCACGTCGAGCCTAAGGTCAAAATTAATCCTGATGGCCGCCATCCCGGCATTAGCCCTGCTTTATTTTGCCGGGTCGGGCGTTATTGAGAGACAGTCGACTTCTAAAGAGATGGTCAAGCTGGAATCGCTGGTCGATGTTTCTGTTAAAATCGGCGCTTTGGTACATGAAATGCAGAAAGAGCGCGGCATGAGCGCCTCTTTCCTCGGCAGCAAGGGTGTTAAGTTTGCCGCCGAATTGCCGGAGCAACGCGCAAAAACCGATAAGACTGCTGAAACGCTCCAAACGACACTGAAAAGCTTTGATCCGGGCAGTTACAGTGACGAACTGAAGACGCTGTTGGATACCGCGGTGAGTAATTTGGCGGAGCTGACCGCCAAGCGCGGCATCATCAGCGCTCTTGGCATGGATGGAATGCAATCGAGCGCTTATTACAGCAAGACCATCGCTTCCCTACTCGATGTTCCTGCCCAAGTCTCCACGCTCAGCAGTCACAGCGAAATTTCCCGTCTGGCCTCTTCGTATTCAAGTTTGCTCAAAGCCAAGGAGCGTGCCGGTATGGAGCGGGCCTTACTGACGACGGTATTTGCCGTAGACCAGTTTACGCCTGACACCTTGAACCGCTTCCTGAAAAACTTTTCCGCTCAGGATGTTTATACCGAGATGTTTCTAGCCTATGCCCAGGACAGCCAAAAGGCGTTTTACAAGGCCAAGGTGTCGGGTCTCTGCGGTCGATGAAGTTGCCAGGATGAAGAAAATCGCCATGGACAAAGGCATTGAACCTGGGTTGGGCATTGATCCTATCTACTGGTTCAAAACGGCGACTGAAAAAATTGACCTGATCAAGGAAGTCGAGAATAAACTCTCCGGCGATCTTCTCGATGCTACCCGCGAATTCAAGAACAATGCTCAGCACATGGCGATATTCTTCGCCGTGCTAACCGTTCTGTCCATCCTGATAACTGTTGTATTGACCCTTCTTATCAGCCGGGGAATTTTAAGTTCGATTAACAGGCTTCAGCAAGTGGCGAGGGCCATTGAAAGTGGCGATTTGAGTTCTGATATAGACATTCGGCAAAAGGATGAGCTGGGAGAGCTGTTCCGCTCTATGAGTATCATGCAGCAACAATTGCTGGCACGTATAACGAAGGATCGTAAAGAGCATGACGAATCCCTGCGCGTCAAAATTGCTCTTGATGGTATTACGTCCAGCGTGATGGTGGCGGACAATGATCGTAACATTATCTATATGAATCCGGCGGCACTCATGATGATGCAACATGCCGAATCTGACATAAGCAAGGTTTTGCCCAAGTTTAATGCCAATAAATTATCGGGCGCAAATATGGATGTTTTTCACAAAAATCCTGCGCACCAACGACAGGTGCTTGATGGCTTAAGTTCCACTTTTCGTAGCGAGATTCACATTGGAAGCCGTACCTTTGATTTGATAGTCAATGCTATCAATAATGAACGGGGACAAAGAATCGGCTCGGTGGTGGAATGGAAGGATAGAACCACGGAAGTGGTCATCGAGCAGGAAGTTGCCAGAGTGGTGAGCGGCGCTGTGTTAGGTGATTTTAACCAGCGTATTAACGAAGAGGATAAAGAAGGCTTCATCCTGCAATTGGCGCAAGGCGTTAATGAACTGATGGAGACCAGCTCCACCGGCCTGAATGAAGTAGTGCGCGTACTTAGCGCATTGTCCCGCGGCGACCTGACCGAAACGATCAATAATAACTATTCGGGGATTTTTAAGCAGCTTAAAGATGACTCCAATTACACGGTGGGAACACTGAAATTTATTGTCAATCAAATCAAGGAGGCTTCCGAGACGATTAATACCGCAGCGAAAGAAATTGCCGCAGGCAACAATGACCTGTCGCACCGTACCGAAGAACAGGCTGCCAGTCTGGAGCAAACCGCCGCCAGCATGGAAGAGTTGACCTCTACCGTACAGGCTAATAGCCAAAACGCCAAACATGCCAATCAGCTTGCCGTTGGCGCGACCGATATCGCCGGCAAGGGCGTCAAGGTGGTTGGACAGGTGGTATCGACCATGGAAGGCATTAATGACTCTTCACGCAAGGTTGTGGACATCATCTCGGTGATAGACGGCATCGCTTTTCAAACCAATATTCTCGCGCTCAATGCCGCAGTAGAAGCGGCCCGTGCCGGTGAGCAAGGCCGCGGGTTTGCCGTGGTGGCGGTCGAGGTACGCAATCTCGCGCAACGCGCCGCCGCCGCAGCAGCGGAAATTAAAGGCTTGATTGGCGATTCGGTAGAAAAGGTCGAAGACGGCACCAAGCTGGTTGCCCAAGCCGGAAAAACCATGGAAGAAATCGTTGGCGCCATCCGTGGTGTGACGGTCATCATGTCCGAGATCAGCGCCGCCTCCATGGAGCAAACATCCGGTATTGAGCAGGTTAATCAGGCGATCGGTCAAATGGACGACGTGACCCAACAGAATGCCGCGTTGGTGGAGCAAGCGGCAGCGGCAGCGGAATCGCTGGAAGAGCAAACGCAAAACCTGGCGGTTACGGTGGGGCACTTTAAAGTGGACGGCAAGTCGCCCAGTTCTGCTGGGGCAGTTAATGCTGAGCCGGTGCGTACTGTTAGCCAAACCGGCGCAAAAAGCGTTCCTGCCAGGAAAGAGTCTTATCAAAATACGCCCGTACCCAATAACGTCGGCATAGACTTGGATAAGGCGCTTGAGAAACATTCCGAGTGGAAGGTGAAGCTTCGTACCGCCATATCAAAACGCGAAGAAATGGATGCCGCAACGATTTCAAGAGATGATTGTTGCGATTTCGGTAAATGGCTGCACCACGACGTCAAGTCTCACCTTGCCCATGAGCCGAGTTATGCAGATTGTGTGTCCAGACATGCAGCCTTTCATATCGAGGCCGGCAGAATAGCTAATATGATCAATGCAAAAAAGTTCAGCGAGGCGGAAACACTGCTGGGTAACGGATCCGCGTTCGTTGCCGCGTCAACGGCGGTCGGGGTTGCAATTATGCGCTTGAAAAAAGATTTCAATGCTTCGGCAAGTGCTCCTGTTGCCAAGTCAAAACCTCAAACCATCACAGCAAGTGCTGATGAGTGGGAAGAGTTTTAATCTATATGAGGGGCGACCCGTTGGCCGCCCCTTTTGCATGATCTATTTTTGTTTAAAGCCTGTTTTGCCTGGTTCCAGAAAGCATCCAATTCGGCCAGTTCGCAGTCTTTCAGGTTCAGGCCTGACGCTTTAACCTGTTGTTCTATGTGTTGAAAACGTCTGGAGAATTTTTTAGTGCTTTCCTTGAGCGCGACTTCGGCATTGACGTTTAAATGCCGGGCCAGATTGACCGCAACCAGCAATAAATCGCCGATTTCTTCCTGAATATGGGCCTGATCCCCGGATTGCCAGGCTTCTTTAACCTCATCCAGTTCTTCCAGTACCTTATCGAAAACCGGCAACGCGTCCGGCCAATCAAAGCCGTAGTTTGCGGCGCGATCCTGTATTTTTTCACACTCAATCAATGCCGGAAGATTACGGGCCACGCCTGATAACACGCTGTCTTGTTCTTCCGTTTTGTTTTTTTCCGGCGTTCGTCGGCTTTTGCCTGTTCCCAAGCCTGATGACGTTCTTCATCGGTATTGAAAACGGCATCGGAAAAAACATGCGGATGGCGGCGGATCAGTTTGTCGCAAATGCCCGCTGAAACCTGTTCAAAGTTGAACAGCCCTTGCTCTTCGGCGATCTGGGAATGAAATACCACCTGTAACAACAGGTCGCCCAGTTCCGAGCGTAAATCGTCCAGGTCATTGCGTTCAATTGCATCGACCACTTCGTAGGCTTCTTCGATCAGGTAAGGAATCAAACTGGTGAAGTCCTGCTTGACGTCCCACGCACAGCCCTGTTCCGGGTGGCGCAGGCGCGACATGATGTCTAAGAGATTTTGGGTGTGTTTTAGCATGAATGGCTTGTTGTAATGGTTTGAACGTCGCCACGAAGACGAAGAACACGAAAGTTTATTTCTTCGTGTCCTTCGTGTCTCGGCAACTGCTCCTGCGTTGCTCTACCTCCTGCATCCGTGCAGTCGTTCGTGGTGAAAATTTAACAGTTAACGATTAAAACGAAGAGCCGAAATTCTCACGGTAGCGTTGCTTGAAACTATCCATATCAAATGAATGATTCTGGGTGCCGTTATTTTCGATTTTAATCGCGCCCATTAATGAGGCAACCCTGCCGGTCACTTCCCAGCCCAGGTCATTCATCAAGCCGTATAAAAGCCCTGCACGATAGGCGTCGCCGCAACCCGTCGGATCGAGTATCGCTTTGGGTTTTGCAGCAGGAATGGTAATGCACTCGCCGTGGGTATAAATTTGAGAACCTTGGCCGCCCAAAGTAATGATCAGCGCTTCAACCCGCTCAGCCATTTGTTCCAGCGTCAAGCCGGTACGTTCCTGCATTAACTCGGATTCATAGTCATTCAAGGTCACCCAGGTGGCCTGATCGATAAACTTGAGCAGTTCTTCGCCATTAAACATCGGCATGCCCTGACCCGGATCGAAAATAAACGGTATATCCAGTTCTGCAAACTGTTCGGCATGCAATTGCATGCCGTCCTTGCCATCGGGCGATACGATGCCGATGCTGATTTTCCGGTCAGTCGGCACTGAATTTAAATGCGAAAAGCTCATTGCGCCGGGATGGAATGCGGTAATCTGGTTAGCCTCTTCATCGGTGGTGATATAGGCTTGCCCGGTATAACTGTTGTCCAGAATCTGAATAAACTCGCTGGATAACTGGTTTTGGGCCATCCATTGGGCATAGGGTTCAAAATCATGGCCGACCGTAGCCATGGTTAACGGCTCTTCGCCCAGTAATTTCAGGTTGTAGGAGATGTTACCCGCGCAACCGCCGTATTCGCGCCGCATGACCGGCACCAGGAATGATACATTCAGGATATGGATTTTTTCCGGCAAAATGTGATGCTTAAATTTATCATGAAAAACCATGATGGTGTCATAAGCCATAGACCCGCATATTAATGCACTCATTGTGTTGTGTTCCTCTTTATTGCCAGGGATGGTGTGTATGCCGCAGACTGCCGGTAGCAGTCGCGGTTAAAGTAAAATTAATGCCCAGGTTACCGCAGCCCAGGCCAGTGACATCATAACAGCAGCGGAGCCAATATCTTTGGCGCGCCCCGATAATTCATGATGTTCAAGTCCCACTCTATCGACTACAGCCTCAACCGCTGAATTTAATAATTCGACGAGCATGACTAAAACGATACTGCCGATCAACAGCAGTTTTTCGATATTGCTTTGCCCCAGCCAGATTGCCAGAGGGGTCGTTACCACAAACAGGACGACTTCCTGTCTGAATGCTTCTTCATGTGTCCAGGTTGCTTTAAAACCGGCAACAGAAAAAAAGCACGCGTTAATCAGGCGCTTAACGCCTTTTGCATTTGGATTTGCCATTATTTGTTACGAATAGGTGTTATTGAAAAGATAAATATTACACAGATGTGTGTCAGTTTCGTTACAAGTAGGATAAATCCGGATTATTGTTCGATCATCTGCTGATAAGCATCGGCATTCATTAATGCATCCAACTCAGACGGGTCGTTCGCTTTTATGCAAAACAGCCAAGTTCCATAAGCGTCATCATTGACCTGCTCAGGTTCATCTACCAGGGCTTCGTTGACAGCGACGACTTCTCCGCTAACCGGGCTAAACAAATCGGACGCGGTTTTAACCGATTCGACTACGGCGCACTGCTCCTGCGCCGTTACTTTGCGCCCCAGCTCAGGAAGTTCAATATAAACCAAATCGCCTAATTCTTCCTGCGCAAAATCAGTTATGCCGACGCGAATGATATTATCGTCTTCCGTTTTCGCCCATTCGTGGGTTTTTGCGTACTTTAAGTTATCCGGTACAGCGCTCATGATAATCTCCAAATAGTAAGTTAGTTGCTTTGTTTGCTCGGCAACTGCTCCTGCGTTGCTCTCGGCAATTGCTCCATGCATTGCTCTACCTCCTCCATCCATGGAGTCGTACCTCTTGTATCCATACAGTCGAAGGATAACGTGCAATTTTTTAAAAACAACAAAAAAATGCATTTAAGAAGGGAAATCTTATAACATGAACCCAGTCTATACACTCACTTTCCTGTCTACATGAATGCTCTTTTAATAGCCTGTTTTTTTATGCTCAGTGTCGCTCCCGTTATTGCGGATGATGACGATAAGTCGGTCGCCAACCTGCCGGTTTCCTCCGCAGGGCAAGGAACTATTTTCCTGGCCGCCAAAGCCCAGTCGGTATCGGGCTTGCAGACAATAACGCTTACCTCGGTCAGCGACCATCCTGAGTTCACGGCTCATGGAAAAGCGGTCAATATACAGCCGCTGATCGAGTTGCGACATCGGTATTTGGTTGCGTTAACCGAACGCAGCGGCGCTACGGCAAGGTTCAAGCAGGCCGAGCAGAATATCAAGCGCCAGCAAGACTTGTATCGCGATGGCGCAACATCGAAACGCAACTTGCAAGTTCAGCAAGCGCAATGGCAAACCGATAAAGCCCAGGTTGATGCCAGCGGCGTTCAAGGCAAGGCTATCATGGATGAAGCCCGAATCAACTGGGGTAAGAAGCTGACCGAATGGGCATTATCTACCGACGCCGAACCGCTGAACGGCTTTTTATCCGGTCAGAAAACGCTATTGCAAATTACCTTGCCGGTTAATAAACAATTGGCGAACGAGATTCAGACTATTTACGTTGAAGCATCGGGCAACCGCAGTGCGGCGACTAAAGCCGAGCTGATTTCAGCGGCCCCGCAAACAGATAATACCGCGCAAGGCGAAAGCTATTTTTTCCAGACCGACGGTCGCCGTATCAGAACCGGCATGCGCGTTGCGGCGTGGATACCTGAACAAGGTGAAAACCGGTCCGGCGTCGTTATTCCGAAATCCGCTTTAGTCTGGTACATGGATCAGGCTTTTGTTTATATTAAAACCGCAGCAGAACAATTCAGCCGCCGCACTATAGACCAGTATTCGGCAACGAACGGCGGTTATTTCGTCGGCAGCGGCATCAGTCCAGGTGAGGAACTGGTTATCACCGGAGGACAAATGCTGTTGTCGGAAGAATTCAGGGGACAAATCCCGGATGAGGATGATTAATCAGGAGAAGCGTTCACGTGGCACGCCCTACTTGAAGGAGCCAACATTAATCCCAGGGCGGTGCATCGCCGTTATAGGCCACAAAATCTTTAACCGTTGCATGGGTTTTGACCCCGGCGGCGGTCTTCCTGGATGAAGAACCGGTTTTTGCGGGTGAAGTCTTCAATCCAGACGATTGCACAGCACCGGATTCAGCTTGCCATCGGGCAAACAGCGTAATGTCCTTGTCTGCCGGGACAAACCATTTTTTTGGGACTGCGTCCCATCTCGCGCCGAGCGCTTTTGCCTCATCCTTTTGGGCAAAAGGTACATTCAGATAAGTTTTCGATTCTGCCATTTTGTAATAGAGGGGTGCGGGCTTGATGGGGTGAATTGCTGTATTATAAGGCATTGCCAACGTAACGGAATCGGATAATTAAGGTCGCATTAAGTGCCGGTTATGTGGCTTTGAATCGCCGCTTGCGACAGACTGTTTGCGAGCGGCATAAAGCGTCAGTTTTTGGTAGCCATGACCACCCTGGCACAAAATAGTGGTTTGTTAAAATTGGGGCGGAAGCCTCTTCCGCAAAATAAATTTAAGCTAAAAAACATGCAAAAACTCAAGCTGCACAGCCCCGATTTTACCGAAGGCAACATCGCCAAACTGGCCGAGCTGTTCCCCAATTGCGTGACCGAAACCCGCGAGGCTGACGGGACGCTAAAGCAAGCCATCGACTTCGACCAACTGCGGCAAGAGCTTTCCACCGCGGTGGTTGAAGGACCGCAGGAACGTTACCAGCTCAACTGGCCGGGCAAGCGCGAAGCCTTGTTAACCGCCAATGCGCCGATTGCCAAAACCCTGCGGCCTGCCCGTTCCGAAAGCGTGGATTTCGATACCACGCAAAACCTGTTTATCGAAGGCGACAACCTGGATGCGCTGAAACTGTTGCAGGAAACCTATCTGGGCAAGGTCAAGATGATTTACATCGATCCGCCATACAACACCGGCAAGGAATTCATCTACGACGACGATTTTAGCGAAGACACCGCCAGTTATTTTCAGCGCTCCAACCAGAAAGACGAAGCCGGACAGCGCATGGTCGCCAACACCGAGAGCAATGGCCGCTTCCATTCGGATTGGCTGAGCATGATGTATCCGCGTTTGAAGCTGGCGCGGAACCTGTTGCGGGACGACGGGGTTATTTTTATTTCGATTGATGATGGTGAAGTTGCGAATCTTAGAAGGCTTTGTGATGAGATTTTTGGAGGGGATAATTTTGTTGCCAATGTAGTTTGGCAAAAAAAATATGCTGTTTCAAGCGATGATCCTGGTATTGCCCCATGCACGATTACGTTTTAGTCTTCCAAAAAAGTGAAAGATTTAATCGCAATTTATTATCTAGAACCGAAAAACAATTAAGCCGGTATAAAAGTCTGGATGATGATCCTAGAGGGCCATGGAGTTCAGATAACTATGTGAGCAACAAATCAAAAAGTGAACGCCCCACACTGTGGTATGCAATAAAACACCCCAAAACAGGTGAGGATGTTTGGCCAAGTGAAGATGCAGTATGGCGCTACTCAA
>scf_100011_pt414 | contig 26295 bp, 21 predicted proteins | sample Micenr1anaerobic_FD_49594 | JGI IMG/M metagenome (IMG submission 49594) | reverse complement strand
TCTGCAAGTAGAGTTTTGCCTAAGAGTTGTTCCCAACATAAAACTAGTCTTACTCGATCATGGTCTTTGCCTGTCCACCATTGCATATATTCATCGGCTAAGCGACTGAATTTAATAGTGCAGGGTTTAATGCCTTTGGCTTCGTATTCTTGAGAATCTAAAACGGCACGATTGCCCCATGTACGAGCATCTTGTTTGCGTCGGAATGTTTTTGTTTTGATGCCCTTACCGGATTTGGTAAGAATAGTGCGGTAACGGACTTCGCCGTTTTTTAGATCAACTTTGATGATGTGGAAGTTTAGCATCTGTGTTCCTCATTTTGAGGTTAAAACAAAACTACTGTAGTTATCACTGTAGTCGTTTGTTTAGTACACAGTTACCGAGGCTTTTTATCCTTAAAAAGCTTGATTCATATATACTTTGTGGTGGGTCGTGCGCGATTCGAACGCGCGACCATCGCATTAAAAGTGCGGTGCTCTACCGGCTGAGCTAACGACCCAACAAAGATTGCCTATTATACTGATTAATCTGATCTTGGCAAGTTTTTTTTCAGCTTATTTGATACCGTGTCGGATCCTTTATTCCCGCCTCAGTAAATCCGATTTTTCTTAGGCGACAGGCATCACAGACTTGGCAAGCACGACCTTGCTCATCGGCGGAATAACAGGACACTGTGCGCTGATAATCCACACCTAACTCAACACCCTGCTTAATGATTTCCGCCTTGCTCAGCGCGATTAGAGGGGTATGTATCACGAAATGCTCACCTTCTACACCGGCCTTAGTGGCCAGGTTGGCTAATTGCTGAAACGCTTTGATAAATTCAGGCCTGCAATCCGGGTAGCCGGAATAATCCACGGCATTAACACCGATAAAGATGTCGTTTAATTTTAAAACTTCCGCCCAACCTAAGGCAAAGGACAGGAAAATCGTATTTCTTGCCGGCACATAGGTTACCGGTATGCCGTCTTGTGGAGAGTGAGGCACGGCAATGTGCTCGTCGGTCAGCGCCGAACCGCCAATCGAGCTTAAACCCAGTTTGATGATTTTATGATCTTCGACTTGATAATCTGCGGCTATCTGCGCTGCCGCTACTAGCTCGGCATTATGCCGCTGACCGTAATCAAAGCTTAAGGCGTAACATTTGAATCCCTGCTTTTTCGCAAGAGCAAGTACGGTAATTGAATCTAATCCGCCGGATAGCAGGACGATGGCTTTTTTTTGCATGTCGGTTTACTTACCTTGGGCGTCATCCCAAAGTATTTTATGTAGTTGAAGTTGAAAACGAACAGGTAATCTGTCCTTTAGAATTTTTTCGGCAAGCTCGGTTGGGTTTTGCTGCCCCATCACCGGTGAAAACAATATTTCACAAAGATTAGGCAAATCGTATTCTGTTAAAATGGATTTTGACCAGTCGTAGTCACTGTCATTACCAATAACAAATTTAACTTGGTCTTTTGCGGTTAGATATTCGATATTTTGATAACAGTTTCTGCTTAATTCACCCGAACTGGGGGTTTTAAGATCCATGACTTTAACAACGCGCTGATCGACTTTCGACACATCAAGCGCTCCGCTGGTTTCAAGCGAAACGACATAGCCCTTATCGAGAAGCTTGGTCATTAACTCAAGACAGCCCGGCTGCGCCAAAGGTTCGCCACCGGTTACAGTAATATACGGCGTTCCATACTGTTCAGCTTGCGCAATGATTGCATCAATGCCTATTTTTTCACCGCCGGTGAAAGCATAGGCCGTATCGCAATAAACGCATCTTAATGGACAACCGGTGAGTCGAATAAATACGGTGGGCAGACCTACCGTATTCGACTCGCCCTGTAACGAATGAAAAATTTCAGTTATGCGTAATGAACTCACAACTATTGTTTAACATCATCAAGTAACAGTAATTTCTTTGCGGCCAGGCGGGCGGCTGTCGAGCTGGGGAAATCCACGGTAACACGCGTTAAATATTCACGCGCTTTAACTGGATTTTTTTGCTCAACCTCGATAGTGCCCAACTTCAACAAAGCATCCGGCACTTTGGAGCTGCCAGGATAATTTTCAATCACGCTACTAAAAGCTTTACGCGCTGAATCGATATCCTGATTAACTCTATAGGCCTCACCTAACCAATATTGGGCATTATTCGCATATTCGCCCTTCGGATTTTTACCCAGCAATGCATTGAATTCAGCAATTGCCTGAGCGTTATGTCCATTTCTAAGTGCTTCATACGCTTGTTGATATTGCTGCTTTTCATCGCCTACAGGAGCGGAAGCTTCACCTGATGCTTGAACAGCCGCCTGTTTTTGCACAGGAGGCTGTTTAACCTCTGGAGATGCGGCCGAAGCCGCAACTGTCGGCTCGACCACCTTTGCTTCGGTTCCAACGGAGCCATCTTGCGTTGGTGGAGTTTCAGCCGCCGATGGCTTAACGCCCTCAGTTTTTTTCTCAAGTCTTTGCATCCGCTCATCAAAATCGGAATACATCGTGCTTTGAGACTTTTTCATCTCGGCAATAAGATTTGCCTGCTCTTCCAGCCTGCCGGTAAGCTGCTGCACTTCACCTTGCAATTGCTCCAGTCGCCCCATCATCTCATACAGCGCATTAGTCGGTGAAGGCTTTGCAGCACTGACTTCACCCGCCGGATACATTGAATTATCAACAACGGGCGGTAACGATTCTGCATGGACAGCGCTGCAAGCACACAGCAACGTGATAAGACGAGCTTTCATTTATTTGCCTTGATAAACTAATTCAACGCGACGATTAAGCTCCCAGGACGCTTCATCATGACCTAATGATGCAGGCTTTTCTTCGCCGTAACTGACAACTTCTAACTGACCGTCAGCAACACCTTGAACTTTCATCATACTTGCTATGGATTTTGCGCGCTGCTCACCCAATGCAATGTTGTACTCACGTGAACCACGCTCATCGCCATGACCTTCCATGACGACGCGTTGACCGGGATGTGCCACCAAATATTGTGCATGAGCTGCAATGACCGGAACAAAATCATCCTGAACCTGGCTGCTGTCCAGCATAAAATAGATAGTGCTTTTTGACAGCGGGTTGTTCGGATCACTGAATTCAGGACCTATACCGGCATTGGGATACATTCCCGAAGCATTCATTTCCGACCCGGATAAGCCTGATCCATTATTTAAACCGCTGGTTGATGCATCGTTGATACCACTGGCAGCATTTTGAGTGCCGTCAGTAAGACTCGCATCTTTTTCATCTTCACTACAACCCGATAGGATTACCGCGCTTATTGCCAATGCCAATACTGTTTTATTCAATTTCATTTTTAATTTCCAAAAAGTAATCTATTAATTCAAAAAATCGTGTTATGCCCAACCGAACTAGGGTGACCACGCCGGTTCGCGAATTTCACTGCTGTCAAACACCAGCTTCTGTTGCATTTTACCATCCAATGATACGGCCGATAAGTAACCTGCACTACCTTTTCGGGAAGCATACAAAATCATACTGCCATTCGGTGCAAAACTTGGGGATTCATCCGATCGACCGTCAGTAATCACATTAACCGACTTGGTCGCCATATCCATAACGGCAATACGATAATCGCTGCCATTTCCATGGACCATGGCTATACTTTTGCCGTCCGGTGAAAAACTGGCTCTGGCATTATAATTCCCTGAAAATGTTAGCCTTTTTTCCTCTCCACCTTGGCTCGACATAATGTACAACTGTGGCTTCCCACCCCTATCCGAGGTAAAAACAATATGACTGCCGTCAGGAGACCAGGTTGGCTCGGTATCAATCGCAAAACTTTTAGTCAGTTTAGTTAAAGATCGCGTCACCAGATTTAATATGTAAATATCGGGACTGCCATCTTTAGATAACGTCAAAGCCAACTTTGCTCCATCGGGCGACCAGGAAGGTGCGCCATTGATACCGGGGAATTCGGCAACTCTCGCTCTCTCTCCGGTAGCCAAGGTCTGGATATAAATTGCGGCTGATTTTTTCTCAAATGACACGTAGGCTATTTTTCTACCATCAGGCGACCACGCTGGAGACATCAAGGGTTCTACAGATGAAGCTATGGTTTGCGCATTAAAGCCGTCAGCATCTGAAACTTGAAGTTTACTGGTACTTTGTTTGCCCTGCCTGCTGCTGGTAATGTAAGCAATCCGACCGCTGAAAACACCTTTTTTACCGGTTAGTTTCTCAAAAATAAGGTCGCTGATATGATGAGCCGTTCTACGCAGCTCGGCCGCCGATGATGTCATTCGGTAGCCCATCAGTTGTTCGCCCTTATAGACATCAAACAGCTGAAACTGAACATTGTACTGGCCGTGGTCTTCAATCACCTGACCGATAACCAGATAATTCTGGCCTAAAGCCTGCCAGTCCTTAAACTGAACAGCCTCCGCAGTGCTGGGTTTAGCAGGCATACTTTGCTTATCCAGCGTTTTAAAATAGCCGCTACGGCCCAAATCCGCATCAACGACAAAACTAACATCAACCGGGACGCCGGATGCCCCTTGCATACCGAAAGGAACGACTGAAATAGGCAACGCGCTCTCAATACCTTCGGTAATTTCAATCGTCATCTCTGCATAGCTACTTGGCACATAGAAGCTAACCAGACCAATCAACAAAATTTTTCTAAAAAACTCACTTGTTTACCTCAGTAATTTAACTGAAAAAAGACCATTAAATGATTGACGTTAATATTCTTCAACGACATCTTTGTGCTGATAATACCTTGTTTCTGATTACCTGGAACGATCCGGATCAAACAAAATTTAAATGACTTAAATTCTTTAGCCGACAGCTCCTTATCTTTAGGTACCGGAAGTGGCGATGCTTTGTGGACAGCATTTTCCGCTGAGCGGTCAAAAATCGCATCGCCGCTGGAAGTAACCACCACGGCATCAATCACCGTGCCATCGGACATCAATCTGACCTGAATTGTACACTTTAAACCTTCTGTGGCAGAAACCGGTCGAATCCAGCTCTGGGCCACTTTTTGCCGAATGGCAGCGGCGGCTGTTTTTATCGCCAACTGATCTTGTTCCGCATCCATTCTCGCTTGCTCTGCGTCCATTCTTGCCGCCTCAGCCCTTTCTGCTTCTGCTTTAACTCTGGCGGCTTCAGCCCGCTCTGCTTCAACTTTCGCTTTAGCGGCCTCTGCTTTTTCTGCCGCCGCTTTTGCTTTGGCCGCTTCCGCCTGTTCTGCTGCCGCTTTCGCTTTGGCGGCTTCGGCTTTTTCTGCAGCTGCTTTCGCTTTGGCCGCTTCTGCTTTTTCTGCCTCGGCTTTCGCTTTGGCGGCTTCGGCTTGTTCTGCTGCTTTCGCTTTAGCCGCTTCGGCCTTGGCTTGTGCGGCGGCCTCGGCTTTCGCTTTGGCTATTTCAGCTTGCTTTGCCTCGGCTTTAGCTTGCTCAGCGGCTTTCGCTTTGGCGGCTTCGGCCTGTTTGGCTTCGGCCTTGGCTTGCTCGGCAGCTTCGGCTTTCGCTTTGGCGGCTTCGGCTTGTTTGGCTTCAGCCTTGGCTTGCTCGGCAGCTTCGGCTTTCGCTTTGGCGGCTTCGGCCTGTTTGGCTTCAGCCTTGGCTTGCTCGGCAGCTTCGGCTTTCGCTTTGGCGGCTTCAGCCTGTTTGGCTTCGGCCTTCATTTTTTCTGCTTTCGCCTGCTCGATTGCTCGTTCGGCTTCCTGATTAGCTTCCGTTTCCGGCTTTATTTTCTCTTCAACCGGACTTTCAGCCGGCTTCACAGGCTCGGCGGTTACCTCAGCCGGATTCTTAACCTTGCTTTCATCGACAATTTCAGCGTGAATAATTTCAGGCGCGGATTCCGATTCCGTTTTATCAGGTTTGAATAAGGCGCTTAAGGCGAACAGGCCTAGAATCGTAAGATGCAAAGCCAAGGCCAGAATGATTGGCCATGAAAATTTCTTTTATTACTATCCATCGAAATCTATTGTTCGCCCGACTTGGTCATTAAACCCACGCTGGACACGCCGGCATTTTTTAATCCCGCCATCAGCGTAACCACGACACCATAATCAATGCCCTTGTAAGCCCCGATCAGAACCTGCGTTTTGGGTTTCTGGCTTAATACCGCCATCACCCGGGCTTCGACTTCTTCCGGCTGTACCAGCTCAGGCTCTTTGTCATCAATGGTAATAAAATATTGGCTCTGTTCATTAATCGACACAACAACCGGCAAATTATCGCCTTCCGATTCCACGGTGGCGGACTCGGCTTGCGGAAGCTCGACTTGCACACCGGTTTGCAGCATCGGCGTGGTGATCATAAAGATGATTAACAGCACTAAAGTTACGTCAATGTAGGGAACCACATTGATCTCTGCCATGGGCTTTCGGCGCCCATTTTTTCTACCCATTTGTGGCGCGCTCATTTTTGGTGTGCCTGCCTTTGCAACAATACGACGAACTCTTCAACAAATAACTCATATCGACCGGTCAATCTGTCCAGTCGAGTGGAAAAGCGGTTATAGGAAATAACGGCGGGGATCGCGGCAAACAAGCCAATCGCTGTTGCAATCAAGGCTTCGGCAATACCCGGCGCAACTTGCGCCAAAGTCGCCTGTTTGACATTACCCAGCGACATGAAGGAATTCATGATGCCCCATACCGTACCGAATAGACCGATATAAGGACTGATCGATCCGACCGTGGCAAGAAATGCCAAGTGCTCATCGAGTCGTTCCAATTCACGCGATAATTCGATACGCATAACCCGTTGCGCGCTTTCCACCTGCACACCGGGTTCTACATTGCCGGCTTGCCGCATGCGGGAGAATTCTTTGTACCCGGCCAGGAATATTTTCTCTATGCCTTCTGGTTCGAAATCCTTGGCAGCCAACTTTCTATAAAGTTCAGCCAATACCACACCTGACCAAAACTGTTCTTCAAATTCGTCGGTGATTTCAATCGCCCGATTGAGTTCTTTGCGCTTGGAGAAAATAAATGTCCACGATGACACCGATGCCGATAATAATATCAACATGACGAATTGAACAACAAAGCTGGCTTCTTTAACTAAATGGAAAATCGATAAATCAGTATTCATTTCTTGTGTGCTCTAAAATTGCTCTAAATAAGGTTTCAGGAATAGCTTTAGGACGCATGGTTTGTGCATCCAAACAGGCAATTCGAACACTGCCCTTGCATAAAACATCATCACTTCGCGTAATGACTTGTTCAAAAGTAAGACTGGCTTTTTTAGCAAGACTCACCTTTGCACTCACTTGTAGTTGTTCATTGAACCGGGCCGGACTCAAATAATCGACCTGCACAGAACGCACAACGAAAATAATACCTTCATTAGCGATCAATTCGTCCTGCTCATAACCCATTGCCCTGAGCATTTCGGTTCTTGCCCGCTCGAAAAACTTCAGGTAGTTGGCGTAAAACACCACTCCACCTGCATCGGTGTCTTCGTAATAAACGCGTACCGGCCACATAAAACTTTTCATTTGCGTTTAATTATTCGAACAAATCCTCAGACATTCCCAATTGCTTGGGGGGCTGCAAGCCAAAATGCAAGTAAGCATTCTGGGTGACCACACGACCACGGGGGGTGCGCATAATAAACCCTTGTTGCAGCAAATACGGCTCCACGACATCTTCAATAGTACCCCGCTCTTCACTGATGGCTGCGGCCAGCGTATCCAACCCTACCGGCCCGCCGGCAAAACTTTCAATCATGGCTAACAGCAGTTTGCGGTCTAATGAATCAAATCCGTTATTATCCACTTTCAACATTTCCAAGGCCTGAAAGGATAACTCCTCGGTAATCGTGCCGTTCCCTTTTACTTCCGCATAATCCCGCACCCGGCGCAGCAACCTATTGGCAATTCGGGGCGTACCGCGCGAACGGCGGGCGATTTCATAAGCGCCTCGCGGCTCCATTGCAATGCCCAGCACATTGGCTGAACGCGCCACGATATTCGCCAGCTCGTCAACTGTGTAAAACTCCAATCGCTGAACAATGCCAAAGCGATCTCGCAACGGCGATGTCAGCAATCCGGCTCGGGTCGTCGCGCCAACCAAGGTAAAGGGCGGCAAATCCAGCTTGATGGAGCGCGCGGCAGGGCCTTCGCCAATCATAAGATCAAGCTGATAATCTTCCATGGCCGGATATAAAATCTCTTCAACCGCCGGACTCAACCGATGTATCTCATCGATAAACAACACGTCATGGGGTTCGAGATTGGTCAACAATGCCGCAAGATCACCCGCTTTATCGAGCACAGGGCCCGATGTTTGGCGAATTTTAACACACATTTCGGCCGCTATGATATTAGCCAGCGTGGTTTTGCCCAAACCGGGAGGGCCGAAAATCAACACATGATCCAAGGCTTCCTGCCGCGCCGTTGCCGCCTGAATAAAAATCTCCATTTGCTCGCGCAATTCTTTCTGGCCGATATAATCGGCCAGGCGTTTGGGTCGAATAGCCCGATCCTGACGCTCTTCATCCGAGTGACTGTGAGCCGTCACCATGCGATCGCTTTCAATCATCTTATCGTACCCTGTAGCGCCAGCCGGATAATGTCTTCACAGCTTTTACCTTCAGCACTGATATTTTGCACCATTTTACCGGCATCCAGCGGCTTATAGCCTAATGAACACAAGGCGCTGATCGCTTCCTGCTTGGGATTGTTGACCGGCTGGATTTTATCGGCACCGGCCACCGATGTACCGCCTGAATCAAATGAATCGGTCAGGTCAGGCAACCGGTCGCGCATTTCGATAACCAGGCGTTCGGCGGTCTTTTTGCCGACTCCCGGCAAGCGTACCAATGCTTGGGTATCATTATTATGAATACAGCGATGGAATTCTTCGGCGCTCTGCCCCGATAAAATCGTCAATGCCAGTTTAGGCCCGACACCATTGACCTTGATCAAGGTTCTGAACATCGAGCGGTCCGCTTCGGTGGAAAATCCGAACAGGATATGCGCATCTTCCCGAACCACCAGATGGGTATGCAATATGATCTCGGAACCGATGGCGGGCAGATCATAAAAAGTCGTCATCGGCGCTTCGACTTCATAGCCGACGCCGTTCACATCAAGCATTAAGAACGGTGGCGATTTATGCGCCAGTTTGCCGCGCAAGAAACCGATCACCGCGACAAGCCCCGCTGCAAGCGCTGTGCAGTTTGCTGATAATGGGCATGACAAATGCTGATGCCCAACGCATCGCTGGCATCGATTTGCAACTCGCCTTGAATGTTTAACAGAATTTTCACCATGTGCTGAACCTGAGTTTTTTCGGCGCTGCCTTTGCCCACCACGGCTTGCTTGACTTGCCTGGCCGCATATTCAAACACCGGCAAACCGGTGGTCTGGAACGCACAAATTGCCGCTCCGCGAGCCTGTCCCAGCTTCAGCGCGGAGTCGGCATTTTTATGCATGAACACTTGCTCTATGGCCATTTGTTCAGGTTGATAGCGTTCGACAACGTCCAGAATGCCGTCAAAAATTTGTTTGAGCCGGTCGGGAAAATAATCGGCTTTGATATGAATACTGCCGCTGGCTATGTATTTAAAGCCGCGCGACGAGTCTTCTATAATGCCGTAACCGGTTATTCTTGAGCCGGGATCTATCCCTAAAATTCGCATCAGCTACGGTAAACTATCAATCCAGACCTTCCATAATTTCGTCGCTAATATCCGCATTGGAATAGACATTCTGTACGTCATCCAGATCTTCCAACCGGTCTATCAAGCGCATCATTTTTTCCGCGCCCTCGGCATCCAGCTCAGTCATCGTTGCCGCCTGCATGGTGACTTCGGCATTATCCGGCTCAAAGCCTGCTGCAACCAGGGCGTCCTTTACTTCCAGATAACTTTCCGGCGTGGTCATCACATCAACAGAGCCGTCGTCATTGACGATGACATCTTCCGCCCCGGCTTCCAAAGCGGCCTCCATCAACGCATCCTCATCCACGGAAGGCGCATAACTGAGAATACCGATCTTGCTGAATAGATAGGCAACAGAACCGTCCGTGCCCAAGTTGCCGCCCGCTTTAGAAAAAGCATGACGCACTTCGCCGACAGTGCGGTTACGATTGTCGGTCAGGCAATCGACCATGACCGCCGTGCCGCCGGGGCCGTAGCCTTCATAGCGAACGACTTCGTAATTAACGCCTTCCAGCGCGCCGGACGCTTTTTTGATCGCGGTATCGATAGTGTCGCGGCGCATATTCGCACCCAAAGCTTTATCTACCGCAGTGCGTAAGGCCGGGTTGCTCGCCGCATCCGGCCCGCTGGTTTTTACCGCTACGGTAATTTCCCGCAGCATTTTAGTGAAAATTTTTCCACGTTTAGCATCCTGCCCTGCCTTACGATGCTTGATATTAGCCCATTTACTATGCCCAGCCATTGTCTCTCTCTTAAAAATAGTTAACTGTGTGCTCGTAATTACTCAGTAGTTAGGAAAAATAGAACGCCGATGACGCTGATAATTATGATCAGATAAGATTTTCAGTATTTGTATCTCTCCGCGGACATCATACTCATCTGCGTTACCATCCTTGTATTTTTATAGGGCTGAATAACTACCAAACTTATAAAATATGCGCCAATATAGAAACCAGGCTCGGTTCGGCGCTGTAAAAATCGGCTTGCTCGCGGACAACAGGTCTGTCAACCACGCCGCCAAAGCCGATTACAACGGCTCCGGCCTGCTTGGCTTCCATGTCGGTCTTGCCGTCGCCTATCATCACCAGTGAGCCTTGCGACTTAAGCAAGCGCCTGCAAATCTCGGCTTTCCCGCCCGATCTGGCCAACGGCGAGCTCTGGTCATAATCGCGATAACTGTCGTCCGCATTGAAATAAATATCGACTGCGTGAACCTGAGCCTCAGGCAATCCTAAACACCTTGCCAGCGGCAAGATCGCCTGACGGATTCCGCCGCTGATAATATGCAGTTCCTTGCCCGGCGCAGTTAAAGCCTCAAACACTTCCTTAACGCCATCGACTATCTGTTCGATATACAAATCAGCCAGCCAGTTGATGCTGTCCCGATCCGGCCTGATCAACGACAAACGTTTCTCATAAACCGCTTCCAGCAACACCTCGCCATTCATCGCCGCATCGGTCAGCCTGGACATTTCCTCGCCCAAACCGACACGTCGGGCGAGTTCGTCTATGCCTTCGATTTTGCTTAAGGTGCTGTCGCAATCGAAGCAGATGACATCAAAACTCATAAGTTGATCTGGATAGCCTTATACACGGCGGGGATATGACAGAGTTGCTGCAACAAATCCTCGGTTAAAGGTTCGGAAACGCTGATAACCGCCATCGCCCGCTGCTGTTCATCCGCCGTACCGACCTGCATCCTGGAAATATTGATATTGGCATTACCCAGCACACTGCTGATTGCCGAGATAACGCCCGGCTTGTCGTCATGCTGGGTCACTAATAAGGTTCCTACCGGCACCACTTCAATATCGAACTGATCGATACCAACCAGACGCGGATGGCAACCGCCCAACAAGGTTCCCGCCAACGTAATCGTATGATCCGCGCAATGACCGGTAACCCTGATCAACGACAAATAATCCTGGGTTTCTTCAGTTTTCGATTCAACCAGCGCAATACCTTGGCGTTTGGCTATATTTTCGGCATTAACCCGGTTTACCGGTGTTGAAAATTGCCCGCTTAGTACGCCGATCAATGCGGAGACTGAAACCGGCCGCGCCTCAACTTCTGCCGCCCGGCCCATTAACGCAACTTCTATTTTTTCTATCGGCTTGGTCGCCAGACCAACCAACACCTTGCCCAGGATATTGGCCAGCGTGATAAATTCGTGCGATTTTTTCAATTCTTCCGCAGACACTCTGGGCAGATTCAGGGCATTAACCGCTTCACCGGTCTTCAAAAACGTCACTGCCTGCCGGGCGATTTCGACACTCACCGCCACTTGCGCTTCGCTGGTCGATGCGCCTAAATGCGGGGTAAAAACGATATTATCCAGCCCCAGCAACGGGGAATCGGCAGGCGGTTCATTTTCGTAAACATCGAGCGCCGCACCGGCTATCCGACCGTTTTTCAACGCATCGTACAGCGCCGCCTCGTCAATCAAACCGCCTCTGGCGCAGTTGATAATCATCGCCTCTTTTTTCATCATCGCCAGCTTGGCGCTGTCGATAACGTTGCGGGTTTTTTCAATCAGCGGGCAGTGCAAGGTCAGATAATCCGCCCGGGTGACCAGCTCCTCCAGACTTACCGATTCAACCCCCAGATCTTCAAATATTTCAGGCGCAACAAACGGGTCATAGGCAATTACCTGCATTTTCAAGCCAAAGCCGCGTTGCGCGACGATCCGTCCGATAGTGCCGAAACCGAGTACCGCCAGTGTCTTATGAGCGATTTCCGACCCCATCAACTTGGAGCGTTCCCATTTTCCGGCGCGAACCGAGCGGTCTGCGGTCGGCAAATGCCGACTCAGCGACATCATATGCGCAATGGCCAATTCGGCAGTCGTTGTCGCATTGGCATCCGGCGTATTCATGACAATAATCCCCAGCTCCGTTGCTGCGGGTATATCGACGTTATCGACACCGATACCGGCGCGACCTATCAGCTTGAGGTTCTTTGCCGCCTGCAAAACCTTTTTTGTCACCTGCGTATCGCTACGAATCAACAACGCATCGTAATCGCCGATCAGGTTGCAAAGCTGGTCCTCATTAAGCCCGGTCTCAATGTGTATTTGTACGCCGGGCTGATCATTTAAATAATTGATGCCGGCTTCTGCTAATTTGTCGGAAATAAGGATTTTTTCAAAGGAATGTACCGAAAAAAGGCTATGCGTTAAAAATATCTAGTTTAACAGGTTTACTCGCAGGGCACGTGTACCCTGCGGCTATAAAGGACTTTTTTACAATCTCCCAGACAACTCTATACCTTAGTTTCCATGATAATAACCATCCGGGGAAGCCTTGCGTGCCGGTTTCGATGCAGGCGCCGGTGTCGATACGGGGGCAGACGTCGGCATGGACGATGCCGCTTCTTCCAGTGGCGGCAAGCGTTCATAGATCGCTATAGGCTCTCCACTCTGCTCCTTAAGTACTTTATTTAAAGCTTGTTGATCGAAATCAGGCAGTTCCTGATTATTGGCTTTTTGGATTAATCCCAGCGCCACAGCGAAACGCTGATCCAAGGTTGTTTCTTCACCCTCCAGATCAGGATGCGCTTCTACATAAAGAACATTGTCCAACCAACCGACCTTGATAGGCTGTTTAACAATATAGACCGGCGTACCGACTGAAACCAGATCGTATATTTCTTCGACATCCTTAGGATACATACGAACGCAACCATGGGTGATCTGCATGCCTATCCCATTAATCTTGTCAATATCGGTACCGTGTATCCGGTATTCTCCGGGCAGGTCCAGATACAGTGCGCGCGTACCCAGAGGATTATGCGGCCCCGCTGGAACAACAACCGGCAGAGGATCTCCATTCGCCGCATGTTCACGCCTTATTGACTCGGGCGGATGCCATTCAGGATTCATGATTTTTCGCGCAACTTTAGTTTTACCCAACGGCGTCTTCCAATCCTGCCTGCCAACACCATGCGCATAAGACATGACCTGTTGAGGCGCCTGCCCCTTTTTAGTCGGCGGGTAATAATACATACGGTATTCGGATATATTTAAAGTAATTCCGTTATGAGGCGAATCCGGCAAAATACGTCTGTTGGATAAGCGAACAATCTCACCTTTTTTAACCAGCCAGCGATCGACATCGGGGTTCAGCCTGACTATTTCCGTTTGTCCCAGAAGAAAGCGGCGCGCCACATCCAATAAGGTTTCATCCTGGTCTGCGCGAGTTAAAGCCATGCCATCAGGATATTGAGTAATTACAGTATCATTACTATTTGCCGGCATTGCATAGGTCGTAGCATTTGCATGACCGCCAATGACAGACAGTAAGAGTGTAAAAGCAAGTAGTGCGCGAATGTTCATTGCGATAAGTTTCTCAGAAAACACAATATAAAAAATAACAACTCTTCAACAGCCAGCGTTGGTTACTCGTTGTAGATGCGGATTTATCCACACTTACAGGCAATTCCCAGGTAATTACTCAAGATCTGCCTACCTAAAAAAACCGCTTATATTATCATGCAAGACCAACTCACGCATAATTTTGCTGGTTTCATGCACTTGTTTTGGGGATTATCGCCATTGCCCCTATAATTCAGGCAATACAACACCTTACCTAGGCCCTCTACTTTCAACTTAATAACAAGAGCTCCAGATGTCCATTCAAATTTTTCGCAGCAAACACATTACTTCCGATGATGACGCAGGCAGCGGCCTCAAGCGTTGCCTGTCTAAATGGGATCTGGCCTTTCTCGGCATAGGCGCGATTATCGGCACCGGTATCTTCGTGCTGACCGGAGTCGCCGCCGCTACCCAATCCGGGCCTGCCGTGATGCTGTCATTTGTGATCGCCGGATTCGCCTGCGCTTTCGCCGCCTTGTCTTATGCGGAATTATCCGCCTCAGTCGGCGGCTGCGGCAGTGCCTATGGCTACAGCTACGTTGCTTTCGGTGAAATATTCGCCTTTATTATCGGCTGGGACTTGCTGCTGGAATACAGCCTTGCCGTTGCAACCGTCGCCAACGGCTGGTCCGGCTATTTTAACAACGCACTGACCGGCATCGGCATACCGTTGCCGGAGATGCTGACCAAAGCGCCCAAGCTCGGCGGACTGATCAACCTGCCTGCAACCGGCATCATTTTGATACTAATGTTGCTGCTGATTATGGGCGTAAAACACAGCGCCAAAGTCAATAACGCCATGGTGTTTGTCAAGCTACTCACCATCACCGTCTTTATCGCCATTGCCGCATTCAACGTCCACCCGGAAAACTGGCACCCTTTCATGCCGTTCGGCTGGTTCCAGACCCTGCCTGACGGCAAAACCACCGGCGTTCTAGCAGGAGCATCACTGGTATTTTTTGCCTATGTCGGTTTCGACGCAGTGTCCACCGCAGGCGATGAAGCCAACAACCCGCAACGCGACCTACCTTTCGGCATCGTCACCTCGCTGGGCTTTTGCACCGTCATCTACATCCTGGTATCCGGCCTGCTCACCGGCGTCGTCAACTATACCGAGCTGAACGTATCCTCGCCCGTCGCTCACGCGCTGAACCTGCTTGGTTACAACTGGGCGTCTGCGCTGATCTCAACCGGCGTTATTGCAGGCCTTACCACCGTCATGCTGGTGCTGTATTACGCACTGACCCGCATCATCTTCGCGATGTCCCGTGACGGCCTACTCTCCCCCTTTTTTAGCGAAGTGAACCCCAAAACCCAAACGCCGGTACGCGTCATCGTACTGTGCGGCATCATCATGGCGATAACTGCAGGCTTCATACCGCTCGGCGATCTGGCCGAACTGGTCAATATCGGTACCCTTGCCGCATTTGTGCTGGTGTGTTTAGGCGTGTTGGTGCTGCGCATCACCAAGCCGGACATAAAACGCCCGTTCCGTTCGCCGTTCAGCCCTTTATTTCCCGTGCTGGGCATGCTGTCTTGCTCTGCGCTAATGGCATTTTTACCCGCCTTAACCTGGCTGCGCTTCGTGATCTGGCTAGTTATTGGGTTGATTGTTTATTTTTCTTATTCTGTGCAGCATAGTAAGTTGGCAAAGGCGGATTAAGCTGATTTGGCTTGATAGGGTACGCTGTGAGTGACGCTCATTCAATGGTAGCCGTAGCGCACCCTATCCACAACCGCTAAGCTGTGGGCGGAAAATAATAGATTTCATTCCTCCGTATTATGCAGCCTTCTCCATGCAACGCACTGTGGGCATCCGAAACGCTGTATCATACCGCTCAACAAACCTCTCGATCTTATGTGGGGCAGCGCTGTAAGACTCAATCCAGCACCCACACCCGCCGCGATAACATTGCCGAGTTCTAGCAGATCGAATTGATTCTCTCCGCACTCCGTGTCAGTAACAGTTGCACCCAAATTGACACACGAAACAAGGCTCACAACCAAGCTTTTCAGCACAGAGCGAGAATGAAGATTAGTAAGTATGCTATTTCTCGACGCCCGTTGTTCAACCTTACCCAATCTTCAGAAAGCAAGGAGTATTATTCAACCGGTCTTTTCCGATAACCCAATCGACCAACAGGGTCATGGTCATGATTCCTGCTGATTGCCATACCGCTGTAAAGCTAATGTCGCCGTTATACCCGGCATTGCCTAAATTCAGGCAAAAAAAAAACCCAAGCGTTTGGGCTTGGGTTTTTAATTTAAGAGCTTGGCAATTCCCTACTTTCGCATGGCAAACTGCCACACTATCATCGGCGCTAAACGGTTTCACTTCCGAGTTCGGGATGGGATCGGGTGGTTCACGTTCGCTATGGTCACCAAGCAAACTGGTGTGGTCGGTTGGCTTCTTCAGCTTTTGGCTGGGATTGCTTAATCGACCGTCTTCACTGGGCAGGTTAATGCCGAGTGTTGGAAATCTGTAACGTTAGCTCTCTTTAGCTTGCGATAATAAGCTGCTTTTATAACACTTACTCAAACTGATTGGGTGTTATATGGTCAAGCCTCACGGGCAATTAGTACACGTTAGCTTCACACATTACTGCGCTTCCACACCGTGCCTATCAACGTCGTAGTCTTCGACGGCCCTTCAGGGGACTTATAGTCCCAGTGAGATCTCATCTTGGGAGGGGCTTCCCGCTTAGATGCTTTCAGCGGTTATCCTGTCCGAACATAGCTACCCGGCAATGCCACTGGCGTGACAACCGGAACACCAGAGGTTCGTCCACTCCGGTCCTCTCGTACTAGGAGCAGCTTCCCTCAAATCTCAAACGCCCACGGCAGATAGGGACCGAACTGTCTCACGACGTTCTGAACCCAGCTCGCGTACCACTTTAAATGGCGAACAGCCATACCCTTGGGACCTGCTTCAGCCCCAGGATGTGATGAGCCGACATCGAGGTGCCAAACACCGCCGTCGATATGAACTCTTGGGCGGTATCAGCCTGTTATCCCCGGAGTACCTTTTATCCGTTGAGCGATGGCCCTTCCATACAGAACCACCGGATCACTATGACCTACTTTCGTACCTGCTCGACTTGTCCGTCTCGCAGTCAAGCACCCTTATGCCATTGCACTCATCGCCTGATTTCCGACCAGGCTGAGGGTACCTTCGTGCTCCTCCGTTACTCTTTAGGAGGAGACCGCCCCAGTCAAACTACCCACCATACACTGTCCCCAATCCGGATAACGGACCTAGGTTAGAACTTCGAACATACCAGGGTGGTATTTCAAGGTTGGCTCCACAAGAACTGGCGTTCCTGCTTCAAAGCCTCCCACCTATCCTACACAAATAGGTTCAAAGTCCAGTGCAAAGCTATAGTAAAGGTTCACGGGGTCTTTCCGTCTAGCCGCGGGTATACGGCATCTTCACCGCAATTTCAATTTCACTGAGTCTCGGCTGGAGACAGTGTGGCCATCGTTACGCCATTCGTGCAGGTCGGAACTTACCCGACAAGGAATTTCGCTACCTTAGGACCGTTATAGTTACGGCCGCCGTTTACTGGGGCTTCGATCAAGAGCTTCTCCGAAGATAACCCCATCAATTAACCTTCCAGCACCGGGCAGGCGTCACACCCTATACTTCCTCTTTCGAGTTTGCAGAGTGCTATGTTTTGCTAAACAGTCGCAGCCACCAATTTATTGCAACCCCTTTCAACTCCAGCAGCAAGTGCCTTCACCTACTCGGGGTGTACCTTCTCCCGAAGTTACGGTACCATTTTGCCTAGTTCCTTCAGCCGAGTTCTCTCAAGCGCCTTAGAATTCTCATCCCATCCACCTGTGTCGGTTTGGGGTACGGCCACTTGTAACCTGAAGCTTAGAGGTTTTTCTTGGAAGCATGGCATCAATCACTTCGTCGCTCCGAAGAGCAACTCGTCATCACGTCTCAGAATATAGGTTCCCGGATTTGCCTAAGAACCCTCCCTACACGCTTAAACTGCCTATTCCAACAGACAGCTGACCTAGCCTTCTCCGTCACCCCATCGCAGTTACAACTGGTGCAGGAATATTAACCTGCTTTCCATCGACTACGCCTTTCGGCCTCGCCTTAGGTACCGACTAACCCTGCGTCGATTAGCGTTGCGCAGGAAACCTTGGATTTTCGGCGTGGGGGTTTTTCACCCCCATTATCGTTACTCATGTCAGCATTCGCACTTCTGATACCTCCAGCAAACTTCTCAGTTCACCTTCGCAGGCGTACAGAACGCTCCTCTACCGCCACACTAAAAGTGTGACCCGTAGCTTCGGTACTATGCTTAGCCCCGGTAAATCTTCCGCGCAGGCCGACTCGACCAGTGAGCTATTACGCTTTCTTTAAAGGATGGCTGCTTCTAAGCCAACCTCCTGGCTGTCTGTGCCTTCCCACATCGTTTCCACTGAGCATAGATTTTGGGACCTTAGCTGACGGTCTGGGCTGTTTCCCTTTCCACGACGGACCTTATCACCCGCCGTGTGTCTCCCGTGCTCAAACTTGTTGGTATTCGGAGTTTGCATCGGGTTGGTAAGTCGAGATGACCCCCTAGCCGAAACAGTGCTCTACCCCCAACAGTTATACACGAGGCGCTACCTAAATAGCTTTCGAGGAGAACCAGCTATCTCCGAGCTTGATTAGCCTTTCACTCCGATCCACAGCTCATCCCCGCATTTTTCAACATACGTGGGTTCGGCCCTCCAGTAAGTATTACCCCACCTTCAGCCTGGCCATGGATAGATCGCCCGGTTTCGGGTCTAATCCCAGCGACTAAACGCCCTATTAAGACTCGCTTTCGCTACGCCTCCCCTATTCGGTTAAGCTTGCCACTGAGATTAAGTCGCTGACCCATTATACAAAAGGTACGCAGTCACGGAACAAGTCCGCTCCTACTGCTTGTACGCATACGGTTTCAGGATCTATTTCACTCCCCTCTCCGGGGTTCTTTTCGCCTTTCCCTCACGGTACTGGTTCACTATCGGTCAGTAAGGAGTATTTAGCCTTGGAGGATGGTCCCCCCATGTTCAGTCAAAGTTTCACGTGCTCCGACCTACTCGATTTCACTGCACAGCGTTTTCGTGTACGGGGCTATCACCCTGTATCGCCAGACTTTCCAGACTGTTCCACTAACAACTGTACAACTTAAGGGCTAATCCCCGTTCGCTCGCCGCTACTAAGGGAATCTCGGTTGATTTCTTTTCCTCTGGGTACTTAGATGTTTCAGTTCCCCAGGTTCGCTCAATACAGCTATGTATTCACTGTACTGTGACCAGCTGATGCTGGCCGGGTTTCCCCATTCGGAAATTCTCGGATCAAAGTTAGTTTGCAAACTCCCCGAGACTTATCGCATGCTACAACGTCCTTCATCGCCTCTCACTGCCTAGGCATCCACCGTATGCGCTTATTCACTTGACCATATAACCCCAATAAGTCTGCTTTCTTCGCTAGTCTTACGATGTCGTCCATAGCTTGAAAGTACTGTCTTGTGTTATATCGATCAGCTTTCTTAATCGCTTTTTTCTGCTTTTGAGAACTCATTCTTGTTTACCTTGACGTTGAGTGTTAGGCTAGACCTGCTTGCGCCGGTTTCGCTTGACAGTCTCTGTCTCGGTTCACTTGAACTCGTTTTAAGTAGCCTCATGGTTTTATTCCATGAAGTTACTTTGTTACAGATTTCCAAATTGTTAAAGAGCTATTAATGCATGTAATGCACCAATTCTATAAGGTCTCTGACGATTCTTTGTTCAGAATCGAGACGTTATAGAATTGGTGGAGCTAAGCGGGATCGAACCGCTGACCCCCTGCGTGCAAGGCAGGTGCTCTCCCAGCTGAGCTATAGCCCCAGTGTTTCTTGCTTAAGTCCCCTAGGCCACATCACGTTTACCATCACGGCAAGGTGGTGGGCCTGGGTGGACTCGAACCACCGACCTCACCCTTATCAGGGGTGCGCTCTAACCAACTGAGCTACAGGCCCTAGGCTCATACTGCTTTTGATCAAAATAATTTGTTGTGGGCACTCATGACAGCGTTTAGCTGCAATTTGTAAGGAGGTGATCCAGCCCCAGGTTCCCCTAGGGCTACCTTGTTACGACTTCACCCCAGTCATGAATCACAAAGTGGTGAGCGCCCTCCCGAAGGTTAGACTACCCACTTCTTTTGCAACCCACTCCCATGGTGTGACGGGCGGTGTGTACAAGGCCCGGGAACGTATTCACCGCGACATTCTGATTCGCGATTACTAGCGATTCCGACTTCATGGAGTCGAGTTGCAGACTCCAATCCGGACTAGGACCGGCTTTCTGGGATTTGCTTACTTTCGCAAGTTCGCAGCCCTCTGTACCGGCCATTGTAGCACGTGTGTAGCCCTACCCATAAGGGCCATGATGACTTGACGTCGTCCCCACCTTCCTCCGGTTTATCACCGGCAGTCTCCCTAGAGTTCCCGGCATTACCCGCTGGCAACTAAGGATAAGGGTTGCGCTCGTTACGGGACTTAACCCAACATCTCACGACACGAGCTGACGACAGCCATGCAGCACCTGTCTCAGAGCTCCCGAAGGCACTCTACTATCTCTAACAGATTCTCTGGATGTCAAGGGTAGGTAAGGTTCTTCGCGTTGCATCGAATTAAACCACATGCTCCACCGCTTGTGCGGGCCCCCGTCAATTCATTTGAGTTTTAACCTTGCGGCCGTACTCCCCAGGCGGTCGACTTAATGCGTTAGCTGCGCCACTAATCCTGTAAATAGGACCAACGGCTAGTCGACATCGTTTACGGCGTGGACTACCAGGGTATCTAATCCTGTTTGCTACCCACGCTTTCGTACCTCAGCGTCAGTTCTAGTCCAGGGAGTCGCCTTCGCCACTGGTGTTCCTTCAGATATCTACGCATTTCACCGCTACACCTGAAATTCCACTCCCCTCTACTAAACTCTAGTCCGCCAGTTTCAAATGCAGTTCCCAGGTTGAGCCCAGGGCTTTCACATCTGACTTAACGAACCGCCTACGCACGCTTTACGCCCAGTAATTCCGATTAACGCTCGCACCCTCCGTATTACCGCGGCTGCTGGCACGGAGTTAGCCGGTGCTTCTTCTAAAGGTAATGTCAAGCTACCGGGTATTGACCGGTAGGTTTTCCTCCCAATTGAAAGTGCTTTACAACCCTAAGGCCTTCTTCACACACGCGGTATTGCTGGATCAGGCTTTCGCCCATTGTCCAATATTCCCCACTGCTGCCTCCCGTAGGAGTCTGGGCCGTGTCTCAGTCCCAGTGTGGCTGATCGTCCTCTCAGACCAGCTATAGATCGTCGCCTTGGTAGGCCTTTACCCTACCAACTAGCTAATCTAACGCAGGCTCATCTCATAGCGCGAGGTCCGAAGATCCCCCGCTTTCCCCCGTAGGGCGTATGCGGTATTAGCGTGAGTTTCCCCACGTTGTCCCCCACTATGAGGCAGATTCCTACGCGTTACTCACCCGTCCGCCACTCGTCAGCGCCCGAAGGCCTGTTACCGTTCGACTTGCATGTGTTAAGCATACCGCCAGCGTTCAATCTGAGCCATGATCAAACTCTTCAGTTTATATCATTTTGCCACTCAATAAGATGAGTAGCCAATCTTGGCTCGACTACAGAATTAAACGTATAAATTACTTTTTACGTGTTGTTCTTGTGTCGACTATTTATTACAAGCATAAATCGTTCATCACAAGCACCCACACAAATTATTTTGATCAGGTTTTTAAAGAGCGTGGAGTTAAACCCCGGTTGAGCTGGACAATTATACAGATCCAATTCAGTTTGTCAACACCTTGTTAACTTTATTTTTCATCCCGAACCGCCGAAGCCGTTTACCGAACCCCGATGAAGCCGACCATTATAACCTACTCAGTCCGCTTGTCAACATCCTTGCCAACTTTATTTCTTGTTGCTGTCTCTGCCAAGGCGCCTGCCCTGAAAGAACTGCGCATTCTACAGCCTTTTCAGACTGCGTCAAGAAGTTATTTTTACCCGCGCAAACTTTCTTTTTCCTACTTGATAAACATGATTGGTGCCCGCCGAAATTTCCAGCTTTTGATCAGAAACTTTCTCTCCGTCAATTTTCACCGCTCCTTGCTTTATCATACGATTAGCCTCGGATGTGCTCTCCGTTAATCCGGTATCTTTTAATATATTCGCTATACCGTAACTTGTACCCTCAATCTTTAACTCCAGCTCATCCATTTCATCAGGCATCGCACCACGCTGAAATCTGGCTTCAAAGTTTTCCAGCGCCTTGACGGCAGCAGCTGCATCATGAAATCTTTCTATAATTTCCTGAGCCAACTTTACTTTATAGTCCCTTGGATTTGCACCTTGCTTACACTCCTCCGCCCATAGCCCTATTTCAGTCATGGGCCGAAAACTCAGCAATTCAAAATAACGCCACATCAACTCATCTGAAATAGACATTAGCTTGCCGAACATATCATCGGCAGAGTCAGCTATGCCCACATAATTATTCAGCGACTTGGACATTTTTTGTACGCCGTCCAATCCTTCCAAAATCGGCATCGTCATGACGACTTGGGGCTTTTGTCCAAAAGCCTCCTGCAACTGCCGCCCAACCAGCAAGTTAAACTTTTGATCCGTACCGCCCAATTCTACATCCGCCTTCATCGCCACTGAATCATACCCTTGAATTAAAGGGTACAAGAATTCATGAATCGCAATGGGCTGCCCACCTTTAAAGCGCTTGCTAAAATCATCCCTCTCCAACATTCTGGCCACGGTATGCTTTGCAGCCAATTGAATCAAATCGGCCGGCGACATCGCATTCATCCAGCTTGAATTAAACATCACCAACGTTTTAGCCGGATCCAGGATTTTAAATATTTGCTCCTCATAGGTTCTTGCATTGTCAATAACCTCGTCTCGAGTCAACGGCTTACGCGTAACATTTTTCCCTGTTGGATCACCAATCATCCCGGTAAAATCACCAATCAGAAACAAGACCTCGTGCCCCAACTCTTGAAATTGCTTCAATTTATTAATCAACACTGTATGCCCCAAATGCAAATCAGGGGCGGTCGGGTCAAAACCCGCCTTAATTCGAAGAGGCCGCCCCTCTTCCAATTTTTTAATTAACTCTTGCTTGATTAAAACCTCATCAGTCCCTCTAAGAAGGTGTGCCAATACGTCCTCTTGCAATTTCTTTCTCCAAATATCTATAAATAATCCATTATAGAATTAATAATCAGCTCGGCTGAATAAAAACTTTTATATAACCTAATTAATTGGCAAAAACCTTTAAAACCACTTAAAATGAAGCCATAAAATCATTAAACGCCCTCCGATTTATATAATTTTCAATTACTTAGCATAGCCTAGTGAAAAATAGAATCTATACATCCGTGCTCTTTGGAATTAGCGTAGCCTTTTCGATAACCGGCCACACACAAACAAAACCCACGCACGCACCAGCCAAAACCATTTCTGCCGCCCCCCTTCACTCAAATCACACCAAACCGGATAATAAGAAAAACTCTGCATCAACTCTTAACGCCAAGCCAAGCACCAAAAAAGCACCTGTTACACCAAAGTCCGCCAACAAAAAGACACTATTGCTACGACCAAGCTAACAACGCAAAAAAAATCTGCTACACCGCCTAAATCCGCTACAAAAAAGCAACCCACCATTTCCGCCAAGTTAAAAAACAACAAACAATCTATTATTTCTCCCAAATCGAGCCACAAAACTAACGCTGTTGCTTCTCTTGATCCATCCGCCAGAAAACATACCGTTATTTCTTCCAAGTCGATCGAATCTGTATCCGTCAAACCTCTCAACTATAAGAAACTGCAAAAACACACTCCCGCCAATTCGGACTTGGATAATGCAGAACCGGATCAAATCATCCACACAAATAATGACAAACAACTCCATCGAACCATACTCGAGCATCCGCAAATCACAAAAATCAACACGGCTCATGTATCTATAGAAACCTCCTTATTTCTGGATGGACTCGAAGCCGACTTATCAAAAGAGCTGATCCTGCAACTTACCGATATTTTTGCATGGGACATCGATTTTGCCACCAATCTACGTCCTGGCGATCAATTCACGATTGTTTATGGAAAGAAAATAGTTGATGGCAAAGAAACCGACAGCGACGAAATCATTGCCGCTGAGTTTATTAACCAAGGATCCGCACACACCGCGGTCAGATACATCAATGAATTCGGCATTGCCAGTTATTACACCCCCGACGGACAGTCCATGCAAAGGGCTTTTTTAACGACGCCTGTTGACTTTGCAAAGATCAGCTCCCCTTTTGACATGCACCGTAAGCACCCCATACTTAACAGAATTCGCGCTCACAAAGGCATTGATTATGCCGCAAGAATCGGTACACCCGTAAAAACAACAGGGGACGGAATCGTCACCTTCAGCGGCAACAAAGGCGCTTATGGACAAGTGGTCATTGTTCAACATAATGACCACTACGAAACACTTTATGCACACATGTCCGATTTTAAAAAAGGCTTAGCAGTCGGCAATCATGTTAAACAGGGCGATGTTATCGGCTTTGTGGGCCAAACCGGTCTGGCCACCGGCCCCCACCTACATTATGAGTTTCATGTGGACGGGCTTTATCGCGACCCCGAGACGGTTAAAATACCGCATTCAATGCCTATAAGTAGCGCATTACTGGCCGACTTCAATGCTCAAACCCAGCCGTTCTTTACTCAACTTGTTCAGGCCAAAGCCAAAAGTTTATTTGCAAAAACCCCTTCGGCAATTGCTCCCGGCATTGCCCTACCTCCTGCGTCTATGCAGTCGTCTCGTTACGATTAACCAAAACCGATGCCTGAACTTTATATTGGACTCATGTCCGGAACCAGCCTGGATGGCATTGACGCCGCTCTTGTGGATTTTAAAAACCATAAAGCCCGTCTTGTCGAATTTGAATATCTGCCCTTTCCCGACGATATTCAAAGTACAATCCAGCACCTTAGCAAGCCTGACACACTCATTTCGCTCAAAGAATACGGCACAATGGATGCCCGACTCGGCCACTTATTCGCAAAGGCCGTTAATGCCTTGCTTGCTAAAGCCGACATTCCCGCCTCATCGATCAATGCCATCGGCAGCCATGGACAAACCATTTACCATGCGCCTGACATCCGATTTCCTTTTTCCCTGCAAATCGGCGATCCCAATATAATTGCCGAACTTACCGGCATTACCACCGTGGCCGATTTCAGACGCCGGGATATTGCAGCCAAAGGCCAAGGCGCACCGCTGGTTCCGGCTTTTCATCAAGCCGTTTTCCACCACCCAAATGAACATCGCTGCATCGTAAATATCGGCGGCATAGCCAATATTACCGTCTTGCCTAAACAGCAGTCGGCAGAAGTCATCGGCTTTGATACCGGCCCCGGCAACACCTTAATGGATCTGTGGATCAAGCTGCACCAAAACCAGTCGTATGACAAAAGCGGCGCCTGGGCCAAAACCGGCAATATCGATCATGGTTTGGTAGCGCTATTAAAACAAGATGCTTATTTCAACGCCGCTCCGCCAAAAAGCACCGGCAAAGAATATTTTTCACTTCCCTGGATTTATCAGTATTTCGACGCATTCAGTTACAAAGCCGAGGACATACAAGCCAGCCTGTGTTTTTTGACGGCGATAACGATTTGCGATGCGATCAAAAAGCACGCACCGGCTACTGAGCGCATATTGATTTGCGGCGGCGGTATTCACAATGAATATTTACTGGAGCTCATCCAACAAAACATTGAATGCCCTGTTGAATCAACAGAGCCGTACGGCCTTCATCCAGACCATGTTGAAGCCGTTGCTTTCGCGTGGCTGGCCAGACAAACCATGAACAATCTGCCGGGCAATCTTAAAGAAGTAACAGGGGCGATGGACTCTGTCATTCTTGGGGGAATTTATCAGGGAAACAAAAAGGGCGACAGCCTGTCGCCCAACGAGGGGGAGAAACTATAAAATAACTACGCGGAAAAAGAAGACCCGCAACCGCAGGTAGTGGTCGCGTTAGGATTACGGATAACGAACTGAGCGCCTGACAAATCTTCTTTATAATCGATTTCAGCGCCGGTTAAATATTGAATACTCATCGAGTCAATCAATACCGTGACACCGCCGTTTTCAACGCAGGTATCATCTTCATTGACTTCTTCATCAAAAGTAAAGCCATATTGAAACCCTGAACACCCCCTCCTGAAACATAAACTCTCAGCTTC
>scf_100011_pt309 | contig 26639 bp, 21 predicted proteins | sample Micenr1anaerobic_FD_49594 | JGI IMG/M metagenome (IMG submission 49594) | reverse complement strand
AGAACTGTTTGCCGATGCAGCACTCAGCCAATTAATGATTCGGAAAACAGCTGTTATGATCCTGATGTTGTCGACGTTTTCATTAATGTGCTCAAAGGCGCAACCGTTGATGAACTCAAAGACGCACTCGTTAAATCGAAACTACTCGCTGTGGCTACAGAGCGATGGAGGAAAGGAGTCCTGCTTAATTCGCGGAATAAGGATCTCCATTCCTCGACAATTGTTGAAATTTCATTGCCGCAACTGAGACTCGGGATGAAAGTGGATAGCATCTATTTTGGGAGTGAGCCTTATATTAGAAATTGTATTGTGGATCAAACGATAATTGACAACGTCACCCGGTTAACAAAAACCAACGGTAAATATCCCATCATTAAAATTTTCCTGAGTGTGAAGTGATTCATGCATGGCTATCCCTGCCATGCACCCTCCGGGTAAATGCAAATCTGCTCCGGGCAGATTTGTCATGCATGGCTATCCCTGCCATGCCGATTTGTGTTGTTCTGTGGGTAAGCGGTTCAACCGGTCTCAGGCAGAAAACTCGGCAGACTCACCCCGTTAAACGCTTGAAACTTGCCGCGTACCTGAAACAGATGCATTTCCACATCACACGCGCCCCAATCGTAAAGAGTTTCGACCAGTTCTCGCTTGTCCATAGAAACTACAAACTGCGGCATTGCACCTTGGAAGCGCTCCATCGCTTGCAGTAGTAACGCCAATCTGGCCTTTTCGCTATGCGCTACGCAAGGCCCGAGCATATTAAGCGCGAGATGTTTGATTGACATCATAAAGTCCTCAATAGCTCTATCAATGCCCTCGAATACCAGAGCCTGCAATACACCTCGCGGATTTTCAATGGCATACCGGTAATCATTTACGCGGCGGATACCGCTGACTTCCATTTCCAGCGCCGCCATGGCATCAACGTCAGCCGATACGGCTACGCGCACTTGGTCGCATAGCGGGTCATACACCTGGAGCCCGGCCATCGGCACCGGCAGCACCACATCATGATAGCTGCATTTCGGAATAAAACCTGAACGGTTGTACCGCGAATGTGAATCGCTGCCGCCTCCCCAGCGGCAGGTATGTTAATAAAATCTTGCATGTGATTGATGATTGAGTTGAATAAAAAACATCGACTGCGTTATCGACAGAAACAAGGACAACTTGGCTTATCTTTCATTCAGCTGATCTCCGACAGGCAACATGTAAATCTCTTTTTATTTAAGCAAGGTGTCCAGCAAAGCCAGAAGCTTCGGAACATCCAGCGGCTTGGTCAAATACTCGGTGAAACCGGCGGCCAGGCCTTTTTTTACATCACGCTCCATGGCGTTGGCGGAGATAGCGATGACCGGAATAGCGCAAGTAACGGGATTGTCCTGTAAATGACGCAAGGCCTCAAATCCATTCATGCCCGGCAGGTTGATGTCGAGCAAAATAAGATCGGGGGGATGTGCTGTTGCAATGTCCAGCCCCTGCTCTGCGGTACGGGCATCAAGCAGCAACAGACGGGTATGCGTAGAAATTATTTTTTGTATCAAACGCAGATTGGCCGGGTTATCTTCGATATAAAGCAAAGTACGCGCCGTAGCATAGGTGTTCTGCATGTCTTCAGTGGAACGAAAATCCGATGGCAGATAATCTTTTGCCTCAGCCGCGGGCAACTCCACCCAAAAAGTGCTGCCGACACCGACAACGCTTTCCACGCCGATAGTTCCGCCCATCGCCTCGACCAGACGCTTGGACAGCGCCAGTCCGATGCCGGTCCCCTCAATACCGTCATAAGCCGATTCGATACGCTCGAAAGGTTTAAACAAGCGCGTCATGGCATCAACCGCAATACCGCGCCCGCTGTCGCACACCGCAATCCGGATCCGGCCCGCTGCTACGGGTTGACAGGTAATATGGACGTTCCCCCGATCGCGGTTATATTTAATAGCATTGGATAACAGATTAAGCAGAATCTGACGCAACCTTAACCGGTCGGCCTGCACGGTACCGGTGCCGTCTATATCCAGCTTAAGTTCGATCCGGCGTCCCAAAGTCAATGGCTGTAGCAATGCCATGCACTCCCCGATTAGCAACGGCACTTCTACCGGCTCCAGCGATAACTCGATCCGGCCGGTCTCGATACGCGCCAAATCCAGCACCTCGTTGATCAATTCCAGCAGGTGTTGCCCGGCATGACGGATCTCGCGGACATTGTCAGCCTGATCGAGCGTGATCGGGGTTTCCCGATCGGTCTCCAATAATTGCGCAAACCCCATAATGGCATTCATCGGTGTCCGCAATTCGTGACTCATGCGCGATAAAAATTCGGACTTGGCGTTATTGGCTCGATCGGCTTCTTCCTTCGCCTTAAGTAACAGCTCGGTGCGCTGTTGTACACGCTGTTCGAGTTCTTCATTAAGGTGTTTAAGCGCCAGCTCCGTCCGCTTAAGTTCGGTCACATCCTGCACCGTACCCACCGAGCGAACCGGTTTGCCGTCAGTATCGAAGTACGATGCGCACCGTTCGGTCACGTACTTAACCCGTCGATCGGGCATTAACAAACGATGGGTGATTTCGTACGGATCTTGAGTCAGCAAAGATCGGCTGTAAGCCTCATTAACGGCATCGCGGTCCTCCGGATGTATGGCATTGAGAAACGCCTCATAAGTCGCGCCAAATTGATCTTTGTCGATTTCGAACAAATGATAGATTTCATCGGACCAGATCAATAGACTGTTGCTTAAGTTCAGCTCCCAACTTCCTACTTGGGCAATATGCTGTGCATCATTCAACTGTTCCATAGCCAGCCGGATATCGGTTGTACGCTGCTCAACCTGCCGTTCAAGATCCGTGTAATGAAATTGTAAATGTTCCGCCATGGTGTTGAAGGAAACAGCCAGTTGCTGAAATTCATCACACCCGACTAGCGGAACCCGGCGATTCAAATCCCCTCCTGCAATTCGCTCCGTGGCGGTTATCAGCTGCCGGATCGGGGCGACCAGGGTACGGCCAAACAGCAGCGCCACTATGCCTGCAACCAGCAACAAAAAACCCAGCGCGATCAGGCTGATTGTTTGTAAGCGGTAAAGCGGAGCGAAAGCTTCGACGGCATCCATCTTCACCACCATGCCCCAGCGCAAAGCAGGCAGGTACCGCCACGCGCCGATAACCTCCACATCCGCATAGTCACGAGTAATACCCTGGTCATGGCCGCCGGAAAGAGCCGACTGCATCGGTTTGGCTACCTTATCCAGCGGCACACGATAATGGAAGGCCGCATCCGGAATGTGTCGCAGGGCACCGACATAAAGCGCTTCATCACCGTCGAGTTGCGCCAAAACCGTTTCGCCTGTCTTGCCCAAACCGGTGGTATCGCTGGTGACGGCGGTGAGTTTATCCAAATCCATTTGCAGTGCCAGAGTACCGATTACCTTGCCTGCCTTAAACAGCGGAGCCACGATGAAAATGGCCGGTTTGCCGGCGGATGGCGCATAGGAATGGGCCTGCGTAATTTGGATGTCGAGCAGCGCGATAGCTTCCCGATGAGCGTTGGCCAGCGCAGTCTCGCGATAAGGGCCGGTGTTGAGATTACTGCCGAAATCAGACTCATGCAGAATGGAAAGCACCACATTACCGGCCGTATCGGTCAGCAACAAATCGTAGTAATGACTGCCCTCAAACAGGGTGCGAAAAAAATGACTATAAACACCGTTCTCTGCCCGGTAGCGTAGCGAACCGAGGTCTTCCTGGTTGGCTAATAGAATGGAATGAGCTTGCAGTGCGTCGAAAGCGACAAATAATTGCGTCAGCAACCGGACATCAGCCATACGCTCATTAATATAGGCGTCAATCTGATCCGCCTTTTTGTCAGCGAAGGAAGAAAGATTTTCTTGTTCGGACTGCTGCAAGGTGCGCTCAAAAGCCTGGACGTAAAGCCAAGCCAGTCCAGCCAGCGGCAATGGCGAGAGCAATAGAAAACCCAGCATCAGGCGCGGAATAATTTTGCCGCAGGTCATCATGGCTGACTTCCTTCCAGCAAAGCTTGCCATGAATCGCGGCTACGATAGCCGGGCCACGGACTTGGCCGGAGCGGCGCGCTCGAAGCAAACACCTGTTCGAACTGGCCATCGGGGCTTACCTTCCCCACCCGCATCATCTTCCATAAATGGCGGGTATCCGCATCCACCGCTGTTATCCCGGCAGGACTCTTGATGCTCTGCCGCAGCAAAGCCGGATCGACCCGGCCCGGTTCGCTGGAGTTCACCTCCTGCACCGTTTGCGCCCACAAATTGACGCCCGCATAGGCGGCTTCCATCGGAGCACTGATGACTCGGTCAGCGCCAAAACAAGCCTTATACGCAGTAACAAAGCGATCATTCCCTTCCCCCGGCAAGGACTGAAAGTAACTCCAGACACCGTAGTGCCGGGTCAGTTGCCCACCGTTCCAAGCCTGCATTCCGCTTTCTTCCACGCTGAAAGATACCAGCGGCAGATCGCCCAGCCCGGCTTTGACCAGAGCGGAAAAGAACGCGGCATTGCTGTCGCCATTGAGCGTGTTGAGCACTACGTCAGGCTGTTTCCGGGCAATATCCTTGATGATTTCTGCCACGTCGGTTCCGCCCAACGGCAGATAGCGTTCATCGAGAATCTTCCCCCCGAGGCGTTAACCAGATCGCCAATAATAATATTGGCGGTGCGGGGAAAAACATAATCCGAACCCACCAGATAAACACGTAGCCCAAATGTCTGCACAGCCCAGCGGGTGCCCGGTACGATCTGCTGGTTGGGCGCGGCGCCGGTGTACAAAATATTGGCTGATTGCTCCATGCCTTCGTACTGCACAGGATAAAACAACAGATGTCGGTGTTTTTCGACTATCGGTTTCACCGCTTTGCGACAGGCCGATGTCCAGCAACCGAACAAGACACTGACCCGGTCTTTTTCAATCAAACGTTCGGCTTCCGCAGCAAACACTTTCGGGTCGGACTTGCCATCGGCCACCACCATTTCCACCGGTTGCCCCAGCAAACCGCCCTGAGCGTTAATTTCCTTTACCGCCAAGCGTACCGCATCCACCAGCGGTTTTTCGTTGACCGCCATGGTGCCGGTCAACGAATGCAATACGCCGATTTTAATGGGAATTGTAACAACCGGATAATGTTGCCTCATCATGAACCCGGCAACAATCAGGATAGCTATTAGCGCCAGTGCTGCGCTGACTTTAAGGTACTTTTTCACAACTCAATCATTCAATTTATTCGCGCCTAAATGACTCATTGTTCCGTACCATCGGAAAGCAAACGATTCACGACCGCAAGAAAGCGCATCACATCAACAGGTTTGGTAATGTATTCATCAAAACCCGCCGCCATGCCCTGTTCAATATCGCGCGGCGTGGCGTTGGCGCTGATAGCAATCACCGGCGTCTTTTTTACCGAATCCAGGGAACGCAATACACTTAACACCTGATAGCCGTCCATGCCCGGCAGGTTAATATCGAGCAGAATCAGCTCGGGATGATGCGCCGAAGCCAGCTCCAGCCCTAATTCAGAAGTATGCGCCGTAATCAACTGTACTTGCGGATTCCTGCCCAGAATCTGGGCAATCAACCTGAGGTTGGCCGGATTGTCCTCTATATAAAGCACCGTATAAAGGCATTCACCGCCGGATGCCGCCTCGAATGTCGTTACCTGTTCTACGTTATTGCTGCGAATATCCGGCTCCGCAGCGACTTGCGGCAGCTCAATCCAGAAAGTACAGCCCCGCCCCTCCTCGCTGTCCATGCCGATAGTGCCGCCCATCATTTTCATGAGCCGACGGCTGATGGTCAGGCCGATGCCGGTCCCCTCAATATCAGTGTCTTCCACGCCCAAACGTGAAAACGGCTGAAAAAGTTCCTGCCGCCGCGTTGCCGGGATACCGTAGCCGGTATCGGACACTTCCAGGCGCACGAAACCGTCCTGTACAGCCACCCGAACCAACACTTCTCCCTGCGGACGGTTGTATTTAATGGCATTGGAAAGCAGGTTTATCAGCACTTGCTTTAATCGGGTGCGGTCGGCGCGGATCACATAATCGCCGATTGCCGCATCATTTATGGTAATGCCCCGCACCTGGGCAATCGGTTTAATCAGCGTCAGGCATTCCCCGATGAGTTCAGCGCAAGACAACGGTTCCAGTGACAGATTGATGTTGCCTGACTCAATCCTGGCCAGGTCCAGTACTTCGTTAATAAGCTCAAGCAAATGGTGACCGGCCTTAAGTATCTCATCAACATAGTCCGCTTGATCCTCATTAAGTCCGGCTTCTATTTCCAGCAGCTGCCCAAAGCCCAGAATAGCATTCATCGGTGTGCGCAATTCGTGCGACATATTGGACAAAAACTCGGACTTGGCATTGTTGGCGCTCTCCGCTTCATCCCTGGCGGCGATTATTTCCTGCTCATACTGTTTGCGCTCGCTAATGTCGCGCAAGATACCGACGAAATGCTTGCTGTCGTCGATTTCCATTAATGTAACGGCCAGCTCCAGCGAAAAAATCGTACCGTCCTTGTGTTGCCCCGGCAGTTCAAGCTGTTTACCAATGATACCTGCCGGTTGCCCGGCATTGTGCAGGTCAATGTATCGACCATGTTTGCTGCGATAGGGTTCCGGCATTAACAGATTAACATTGCGGTTAATTATCTCAGCGGCGCTATAACCAAAGAGTTTTTCCGCGGCGGGATTAAAAGAGCTGATGGTACCGACAGAATCGATAGTGATGACAGCGTCCGCCACGTTTTCGATGATATGATTAAAAATAACCAATCGAGCCTGTTTCTCTAAAATCTTGAGCTCGGCAAACTTACGGTGGGTGATGTCTTGCACCACGCCCAGCATATTCAGCGGCGTTCCGTCTCCATCGCGTACCACATCGCCACGTTCCAGCAACCAACGCACCGTGCCGTCCGGCCATACGCAGCGATGCTCAATGTTGTATTCAGCGCCCTGTTGCACACAGGCATCAACCGCATCAATCACTTTCTGCCGATCGTCCGGGTGTATTCCATTAAGGAAATACTTGAAGGAAATTTCCCGCTTATCCTCGGGATAACCGAACAATGACCCGATACGTTCAGAACAGATGACTTTTCCAGTCTGAATATTCCAGTCCCAGGTGCCGATATTAGCGTAATGCTGGCTGCGTCGCAGGCGCTCTTCACTTTTAAGTAGCGCATCACCGGCATCGCGACGCTCGGTGACATCATCGGCAATACCGATGAAATGGCTCAGGCGGCCCTGCTCGTCATGCACCGGCGCGATGCGCAAGTCATTCCAGTACGGCGTGCCATTCTTGCGGTAGTTGTGCAACAAAGCGCCTCCGGCGCGTCCTTCCTGTAACACGGCACGAATTTCATCTACTCCGGGCTGATCGGTTTCTTTGCCCTGTAAAAAACGAGGGTTACGACCGATCGCTTCATCGCGGCTATAGCCGGTGATGCGTTCAAAGGCGGGATTGACGTAAATCAACGGCATGCCGGGCTTGTTGACATCCACCATACTGATACTGCTGGCGCTGGCCTCCACGGCCCGCTCCAGCAAGCGCAGGCGCAGCTCGGCTTTCTTGATGCGGGAGATGTCGGTACGAATGGAAACATATTGATAGGGTCGCCCGGTATTATCCAAAAAAGGCACAATACTGGTTTCCACCCAATATAAGCTGCCGTCTTTACGCCGGTTGCACACTTCGCCTCGCCATATATTGCCGCATACAATGGTGTGCCACATAGCGAGATAAAATTCGGGCAAGTGTTCGCTCGACTTGACGATACGATGATTTTGACCCACCAACTCATTCCGGCTGTAACCGCTGATCTCGCAAAACCGGTCATTAACATAAATAAGCGTACCGGCAGCATCCGTTGCACTGACGATAGCATGGGCATCAAGCGCCTGTTGCTGTCGTTCCCGTTCATACAGCGTCGCGCGCAATGACTCCGTCTGTTCCCGCGTTTGCCGAAAACGCCGTGCGTGCAAAGCCACCGCCGCAACCAGAGGATGCGGTTCAACCGGTTTGGCCAAAAAATGGTCGCCGCTGCAATTCAGCGCTGAAAATTGTCTGGATGCACGTGTTTCCATCGACAGATAAACAATCGGCACCTGAGCGTATCGCTCATCATCACGCAGGATGACTGCCAGCTCCGGCCCGGAACATTCCGGCATAACCATATCCAGCACCAGCACCTCGGCCGCGAAGTCCTCCAGCATTTCAGGAACTTCCAGGGGATCGCCCGCGTCCAGCACCGTCATGCCGGCTTGCCGCAAAATTAAGCCGTAAGCCGCCCGCTGGTCGGCGTCGTCATCAACCAGCAACACGCGAAAAGGCTCCATCGGCATCAGCGCGGCAGAGTCGGCAACTACGCGCAACAAAGCGTCGCTATCCACCGGCTTGGTCAGATAACAGCTAGCGCCAGCCCGGTAGGCCGCAAGCTTCGCCGCCATATCCCGCCGCACTGAGATGCCGATAACCGGAAAACCGTTAAGGCTCTGCTTTTTCAGTTTCGCTATAACTCGCGCACCGGCATTATCGCCTTCGAGAAACACGCTATCCATGATCACCGCAGACGGCGGTTCGGTTGTCAGGTCGGCGGCGGCAAAAGCCGCAAGTTCGTGGAACACGTCAACCCGGTAACCCGCCCGCTCCAGCATGGAACGCAGCCAACCGGCCTGTTCCTCGTCATCGTCCACGACCGCGATGCGTGGAATTTCCGTCCGCCTTCTCGGTATTTGAGGAACGAAACCGTGGCCCGGATTGACTGCCTGAGCTTCCAGATTCGCCAGCGCTTTACGCATGGCATGTAGCCCATGTTCATCCAGCACTTCGTCAGCGGGTATAGCCGCCACGACCCGTTCCAAATTGCGCGCCGCCTCGGAAACCGGCATCAGTTGGTGAATACCCGCCGAACCCACCAGGCTATGCACCGCCCGATGCAAGCCATCAAGCGACTCATGTCGGCCGCGCTCAATATCTTCCAGCAGAGTCCTGAGAATAGCTAAACGATCCGGCAGACGCGCAATAAACGCCTCCCGCATTTGGAAAAGAGTAGTCTGAATAGCATTTTCCATGATCAGTTTTTGTTACGGCTGGTCGATCGCCGCGCGCCAAATCCTAATTGCTGCAGCTAGCCAACACATCACCGGCACATCGAGCAAGCGTGGACACAAATTCCGCGTCGCGCTTAATGGTGGTGCGAATATTCAGGTAACCCGGCGCCGGAATTGAGTTGCTGCTGATCAGTATGACCGGAATATTCTTGTTACGACTATCCGATTCCCGAAGCGCCGCCACCAGTGCGAGAGCGTTGAGATCGGGTAGTTCGCGTGCGGCGACCAGCAAATCGAAAGGTTGATGAAGCAGTAATTCCAGTGCGGACAACCCTCGGTCCTGACTCACCAAACGCACCGCCAGCGGCTCCAGCACTCCCTGACAGAATTTTCGTGTAGCAACCGATGGCTCCACCAATAACACCGCCGCACACCCCGGCATGCTGGAGATGCGCAGTTGTTCCAAATCCTGCTCGATAGCCGTTGCAAAAACGCCGTCCCGTTGCGGCATCTCGGCAACGCGGCGCAACAAGTCCACATAACTCAGGGCATAGCTGACCGCCAAAGAATCAAATCGCCCGCGAGCCTCACTGACGAAACTCTCAAACTGATGACAAATACGGGCGATAAGCGGCAGGCCGAAAGTGCCGCCTGAGCCCTTAAGACTATGAACGTTACGATAAAGCTCATCAAAAGCGTTCGCCGTACCCCGTTCCAGAGCCAATACACCGTCTTCAAGAAGGTCGCACCGTTCAGGCAGTTCCACCACGAATTCGTCGCGCATCCCGGCAAGTAATAGAGCAAAGTCAGCATTCATCAAGAAATCTCTTTTATTTTTAAACTCGCATTTATTAGAAAGTCTAACTCATTACGTAAATGAATCAGCATCGAGAACACTGCTCAACAGGTCAACGGGTTGGTTCGCGGTCATGCGTTATTTTCCGGCTCGGAAAACTGATCGCGAATCTTGAGGATTCCGGGTAATTGCTCCAAAAACACAGTCACCAGATCAGGATCAAAATGCGTGCCCCGATTTTCCTTGATCAGGTCAACGGCCGCTTCAACCGTCCACGCCTCTTTGTAGGGCCGTACCGAAGTCAACGCATCGAATACATCAGCCAGCGCCGCAATTCGCCCGACCAGCGGGATAGCCTCACCGGACAGGCCATAAGGATAGCCGCTGCCGTCCCATTTTTCATGGTGCGTAAGCGCAATTTCGCCGGCGCACTTCATCAACTCGGAATCATCGCCTTCGAGAATATTGGCGCCGATGACGGCATGGGTCTTCATGATTTCCCATTCTTCGGGTTCGAATTTGCCGGGCTTGAGCAGGATATGGTCGGGAATGCCGATTTTCCCGATGTCGTGCATGGGACTGGCATGTAACATTAATTCGCAATCGGCCTCATTCCAACCGATGGATTTTGCCAACAAGGCCGAGATGTGGCTCATCCGCAGAATATGGTTGCCGGTTTCGTTATCGCGATATTCGGCGGCGCGGCCCAGCTGTTGTACAACCTGTAACCGGGTGCGACGCAGCTCGTCGGTACGCGTCTGCACCATTTCATTCAACACGGCTTTTTGATCGTAAAGCATGCGATGCATCAATTGTGCATCAAGCATATTGCGCACTCGCGCCAGCAGCTCATTGCAATAAAAAGGTTTGGTGATGAAATCGCGCGCACCTGAGTTAAGGGCTCGCAGCAAAAAATCCTGACCATGCTGTGCGGTGAGTATCACTACGGGCGGAAATAGCGGATCGTCAAGCGCCTTGAGTTGTTCCATCACCTCAAAACCATCCAGATGAGGCATATTAATGTCCAACAAAATCAGGTCGGTACGGGCCTGTCGGTAAATCTCCAATACCTGCCTGGAATCCTGTACCAACACCAGATTACTATAGCCTTGAGCCGACAACATTTTATCCAACAATTTCAAGTTTACCGACTCATCATCTACAATGAGAATACGTGCGACCTCCTTCTTGTACATGATGTTTACCTTATATTTATCTCTGATCGGTCTGCCGTGATTGTAGATCAACGCGCCAACTTTTCAAACTTTAACGCTCATTTTCGATCAACTTCGTAAATCCGTTTACGATTACAAGGATGGAGGGGGATAAAGCAATGCATGGCGCAAATGCAGAGGCGGTTGCCGACGACGAAGGGGATTTAGTCGCACTCCTACATGCCAAAAAAAATGTAGCCGGTAATGACCGCCACGCCGATTACAACCAGTTTGAGTTTATTGACCAAAGACTGCTCCCGCCAATAATAAAGCCAACTTGCTTTCTGATGCGCACAGGCTGCCAACAGATTGTCTTTACAACGCCGGTAAAAAGACGGCAGCACCCGCCACAGACGGTAGAGTCCATAGACGGCAGAAGACGCTATGACATAAAAAACAATAACCTGGGTTTGATGAAGATCGGTATGAAAAAGATGTTCGATGAGGTGATCAAGATTGGACTCGATAAACTCAAAGGTAAGATGGATGATCTCGAGGAGATGCTCGAACAGAAAATGAACCAGTTCGAACAATAAGCCGAATACTGTATCAGGGGCAGCGATAACGGCTATGACAGCGGCCAGGATCAATCCTCTAACCCTGAGTTGTTGCGATCGTTTTTTAGCGACATGTGCGGACAATAATTCGCGGTCTTCATCTTTCATATCGATGAAATGCGTGCCGACAAAATAAGGATACTGACTGCCGATGCTTTTGCAATAAACAACCTTGCCGTAAGTCACGATGGCAGTCATGCCGGATGCCAGCAGTATTTTGATGACCAGACAGTCGCCTTCTTCAAGCGCATCTTCACAATCAAAAGCCATGCCGCTTGCACTGATGTTAACGTTGCGGGTTTCGCTTTCATTAGAGTGAAAGTCCGGCGCCATGATACCCGGCAAGTTTTTTCCAGCCTCGGCAATAACAATGCCGAATCCTGCGGCACCTTTTCAAGACCTGTAGGCGATGAAAGGGTGCTTGAAATATTATCGAAAACAGGTTGCGGTTCGGTCAGCAGTTTTTCATCTATTTTTTGGTAAAACAGATTAACTTCATCATAAATTCGAAAAAAACTCTTCGGTTTTATTTTTCGTCACGTTGATCTTATCCATAATCTACAACCTCTAAACTTTATATTGCCAGGATTTGAATACCCTTATCACACTTCAATCGTTACACGCTGTCCAGGAAAACCCCAAGTAGGCACCTTTAGACGGCGGCACGAAAGAGCTTTATAGCACAATCCGTTCGTCCGCTACTTTCACGAAGCTTTCACTCTATTGAATTAACATAATTATTCACCTGGTGTTCCCGGCAACTGCTCCATGCCGTCGTTCTTGTCTCTGTGTTAAATAATTCTTTAGCCTGATTCCGATAATGCCTTCACAGGCTACTGCACCTGATGCGCTCCCGTTGTGACGGAAAGCGCTTTAGGTTTCCATTTTCACCCTCCATGTTTTCATGGACGGTGCGTAACATCGGTTAATAAAACGCTTTTAACCTACCCAAACTCTGGCGTTTTTGAACAGACGCATCCACGCGCCATATTCATTCCAGTCATCCGGGTGCCATGAGTTTTGCACCGTTCTGAAGCAGCGCTCCGGGTGCGGCATCATAATCGTAAACCGCCCGTCCGTGGTGGTCAGTCCGGTAATGCCGAACGGCGAACCATTGGGGTTGGCGGGAATTCCGTGGTTAATTCGCCATAGTTATCGACATAACACAAGGCAACAGCGCCCGCCTCCAGCGCGACCGCCGGATCCACTGCAAATTCCGCGCGCCCTTCGCCATGCGCAATGGCGACCGGCATTCTGGAACCTTCCATACCGGCAAACAGGATGGACGGCGATTTTTGCACTTCAACCAAGGCCACCCGCGCTTCAAACTGTTCCGAGGTGTTGCGCATGAAACGCGGCCAATGTTCCGCGCCGGGAATGATGTCTTTTAATCCCGACATCATCTGGCAACCGTTACAAACACCCAAGCCGAAAGTGTCGGGCCGCTGGAAAAATGCGGCGAATTCATCGCGGCAACGCGAGTTGAACAAAATCGATTTTGCCCAGCCGCCGCCCGCGCCCAGTACGTCGCCGTAGGAGAAACCGCCGCAGGCAACCAGGCCGGTGAAATCAGCCAAGCTCACCCGGCCGTGAACAATATCGCTCATGTGTACGTCGATGCTGGTAAATCCGGCGCGGTCGAATGCCGCCGCCATTTCCACATGGCCGTTAACGCCCTGCTCCCGCAGTATCGCAACTTTGGGTCTTATTGCGTTTTTAAACAGCGCTGTCACGTCGTCGTTAACATCAAAGGTCAACGCAACATTCAAGCCGGGATCTTGATCATCGGCGATGCGTTCAAACTGCTGCTGCGCGCATTCCGGGTTGTCGCGCAAGGCCTGCATCTGGTAGCTGAGCTCGGACCAGCTGCCCTGCAATTCGGCCCGGCCGGCGGAATAAACAACCTCGCCCAAATGGCGGACGGTCAGTTGCTGTTCTTCCATGACCTTGCCTATGACATAAATGCAATCGATCAGGCCCGATTGTTTTAACAGCTCCACGACGTCCTTACAGTCGCTCTGGCGCACTTGCAATACCGCGCCCAACTCTTCATTAAACAATGCCGCCAGCACATCATCGCCCAGGCTATCTAGCGTCAGGGTCACGCCCAATCGGCTCGCGAACATCATTTCCGCCACCGTAGCCAGCAAGCCGCCATCGGAACGGTCATGGTAACTAAGCAGTTTGTCTTGGCTATTAAGCGTTTGTATCGCATCGAAGAAGGCTTTCAGCAGGCCCGCTTCATCCAGGTCGGGACAGTCATCGCCGAGCTGGTTATAAACCTGCGCCAATACCGAACCGCCCAAACGGTTTTTACCCGCGCCCAGATCAATCAGGATCAAGGCGCTGTCCTCATCCGGTACGCGGCGCAGTTGCGGGGTCAGGGTAAGACCAATATCGGCAACCGGCGCAAACGCGGTAATCACCAACGACAACGGCGAGGTCATGATTTTTTCCGCGGAATCATCTTTCCACACGGTTTTCATCGACAAGGAATCCTTGCCCACCGGTATCGCGATACCCAGCGCCGGACACAATTCCATGCCCACCGCTTTGACGGTATCGAACAATGCCGCATCTTCGCCCTGGTAACCGGCTGCGGCCATCCAGTTGGCGGACAATTTTATTTTCTTTAGGGAATCTATGCTGGCGGCGGCGATATTGGTGATGGCCTCGCCTATCGCCATACGCCCGGATGCCGGAGCGTCGATCACCGCGATCGGCGAACGCTCGCCCATCGCCATCGCCTCACCGGTCACGGCATAAAATCCCGTTGCGGTGACGGCGACATCGGCCACCGGCACCTGCCAGGGACCGACCATTTGATCCCGCGCAACCAGTCCGGTGACCGAGCGGTCGCCGATATGGATCAAGAAGCTCTTATCGGCGACGGCCGGGAATGACAAGACGCGCTTGACCGCCTCGTCCAGCGTGATGCCGCTGAAATCCAGTGCCTTGGTGTTGGGTTTAACATGCTCGACATTACGGTGCAGCTTGGGCGACTTGCCGAATAATACCGACATCGGAATATCGACCGGCTTGTCGCCCAACAACTCGTCGCCGAGCGTTAAATGCTCTTCTTCGGTCGCCTCGCCGATCACCGCAAACAGGCAATGTTCGCGCTCGCAAAAAGCGGTAAATAGTTCCAACGATTCGGGTTTAATCGCAACCACATAACGTTCCTGCGCTTCGTTGCACCAGATCTGCATCGGCGACATGCCTTTATCGGCACACTGCACATTGCGCAATTCAAAGCGGCCGCCGCGATCGCAATCATGGATGATTTCCGGCACCGCGTTGGACAAACCGCCCGCGCCAATATCATGAATGGAGACTATCGGCGTATCGTTGCCCATGGCATTGCAGTGATTAATGACTTCCTGACAACGGCGTTCCATTTCGGGATTTTCCCGTTGCACCGAGGCAAAATCGAGGTCTTCCGAACCTTCGCCGGAAGCCTGCGATGAAGCGGCACTGCCGCCCAGCCCGATTAACATAGCCGGGCCGCCCAGGATGATGATCAACGAACCGGCGGGGATCGGGTGTTTATCGACCAGCATCGGCCGTATGTTACCCATGCCGCCTGCGATCATGATCGGTTTGTGATAGCCCCGAAATTCATTGTCCTTGCCCGGTACGGATTGCTCAAAGCTGCGGAAATATCCGGCCAGATTGGGCCTGCCGAATTCATTATTAAAGGCTGCGCCGCCGAGCGGACCTTCCAGCATGATGGTTAACGCCGAGGCGATACGTTCCGGCTTGCCGTTATCCGCTTCCCAAGGCTGCGGAAAACCGGGGATTTTCAGGTGCGATACGGAAAAGCCGGTTAAACCGGCTTTGGGCGAAGAACCGCGACCGGTCGCGCCTTCGTCGCGAATCTCACCGCCGGAACCGGTTGCCGCGCCCGGATAAGGCGAAATGGCGGTAGGATGATTATGGGTTTCCACCTTCATCAGCAAATGCGCGTCTTCTTCGACATAGCCGTATTCGCCGGTCTGGGGATTGCGTAAAAAAACCTGCGTAGTTGAACCTACCGCTACCGAGGCGTTATCGCTGTAAGCTGACAAGATGCCTTCCGGGCTTTTTTCCGCGGTATTGCGGATCATTTTGAACAAGGATTGCGCTTGCTCTACGCCGTCAATCGTCCAGTCGGCATTAAAAATCTTGTGTCGGCAATGCTCGGAATTGGCTTGGGCAAACATCATCAATTCGACATCGGTCGGATTTCTGCCCAACGTTTGAAAGCTGTCAGTCAGATAATCGATTTCATCATCGGACAAGGCCAAACCCAGTTCCGTATTGGCGCTAACCAGCGCGTCGCGGCCCTGTTCAGTTATAGCGACACGCTGTAACGGCTTGGGCTCATGCGGGACAAACAACTCCGGATCGGTACTGCCGTCCAAAACAGTTTGGGTCATACGGTCATGCAATAACACTTTCACAGATGCCGATAACGGCCCATCGACATCCAACGTGTACTCAATACCTCGCTCGATCCGTTTAACCTCGGATAATCCGCAACGTTGGGCAATCTCGGTCGCCTTGCTGGACCAGGGTGAAATCGTGCCTGGGCGCGGCACGACCAGCAAACGTGCGCCCGGAACATCAACGCCTGCTTGCGTGGAACCGTAAGCCAGCAGCTGTTTTAAAATCCCGGCTTGACGGTCATCCAAGTCATTTTCAATATCCACAAAGTGCATAAACCGCGCTGAGACGGCCTTGATTGCGGGTTCTATAGCCTGAAGTTCGGCCAGCAATTTATTAATACGGAAGACAGAAAGCGCGGAAGTTCCAGAGATTTTTAACATGGGTAAAAAAGATTCAAATTAAAGGCGAAAGACGAAAGGCAAAAGGCAAACCGGTTTTTAACCTTTCGCCTTTCGCCTTTCGCCTCATAAATCACTTAGCCAAATCAGCTTTGATAGTGTCGTGCAAAAGCGTCAGCAAACTTAAACTCGTCTCGTCAGCCACCGGTTTTTGTTCTTTGTCCAAGATAACAACATCGGTCTGCCGGTTGTTTTCCACTAATTTAAGAACATACTCTTGTTCAGTGACTTCAAATCCTTTGAGAAAAAAGCTGACTTCGTCCCAAACAGAACCGTCTTCCACTTCCTTTTTATTCGGGTCATATTGGACATCAAACCGCCCTTCGTCCTGATTGCGATTGGTCACTTCAATAGACTTTCTGCTTAATGCTTTACCCACCATACGCCATGCTATTGCTGAGGGCGCACCGATGCGCAAGCGCTTTGTTCCCTCACCCGCGTCAACCAGTTCAACCTGAGTTAATTTCCGGTCGACAGTCGGAGCTGTTTCAGTTGGCGGGACGGCGGCGACATCAGTTGCTTCAGCAGCCGGAGCGGCGGCAGGAACGTTTGCGATTGAATCGCCTGCAAGATCGGGCGGCATGATCAGTGGTGGAATTTCAGTCGTAAACTGATAATCCTTTTCTTTATCCGGAAATAAATTCTTTATGGTGCTGCAGGCCGATACATTGACCAAAACAGCAACGATAATAAGCGACCTGATTTTAGTTTTCATAATCTGTGTTAAATAACTTCGGCCTGACGCATTGCGTCACGAACCGCATCAAAGCAATCTTCGGTCAACCACGTCAACGGTAAACGGATGCCCTTCCCCATCAAGCCCATTTCGGCAACCGCCCATTTAACGGGAATCGGGTTAGACTGAATAAACAGGTTTTTGTGCAACGCGGCTAGTTTTTTGTCGATGGCTAAAGCGTTTTCTTCATCGCCCGCTATCGCCAGCATAATCATTTCATGCACCAGCTTTGGCGCGACATTGCCCGTTACGGTAATGCTGCCGTTGCCGCCCAACAAACAAAACTCGCGACTGGTCGCATCGTCGCCGGTATAGATCGCAAAATCGTCACCGGTCAGATCGCGGATTTTTTTAACTCTGGACAAATCCCCGGTCGCCTCTTTAACGCCGACGATATTCTTGACATGAGACAGGCGGCCAACGGTTTCCGGCAGCATATCGCAAGCGGTACGTCCCGGCACATTGTATAAAATCTGGGGAATGTCGACGGCATCGCTAATGGCTTTGTGATGCAGGTACAAGCCTTCCTGAGTCGGCTTGTTGTAATAGGGGGTAACAATCAGACAGGCATCGGCGCCGGCTTCTTTGGCCAGGCGGGTCAGGTTGATCGCTTCGGTCGTCGAGTTTGCGCCGGTTCCGGCAATAACCGGTATCCTGCCGCCGACATAATCAACAATCGACTTGATCACATCGCAGTGCTCGTGCTCATCCAGCGTCGCCGACTCGCCTGTGGTGCCGACGGCAACCAGGGCATCGGTCCCTTCTGTGATATGAAATTCCACCAGCCTTCTTAAGCTTTCCTTGTCCACCGCACCGCGTTCATCCATCGGTGTTACTAAAGCGACGATACTACCTTGAATCATGAAATCTCTCGATCAGAATTAATGCTGTTACAAAATTGTCGCCATTATAACAAGCAAATAACTAAAACTCAGCCTGATACGTAATTTTACGGGTATTTAGCCAAAAAACGATTCGGATTGACCTTTCACCTTTGCATAAAAGGTTTATGTAGCCGGGATTGACGAGGAATCGACAGTCCGAGGAGGCGTAAAATGGCTTTTTCAAAATCGGCAGGGTTACAGACTTCATGTTTTTTAAGAGTCGTGTGATTTAAAGCCCTTGTTGTATACCCAGCGCTTAATGTGCGGATAATCGGGTAATTCTAAGTATTCTCACTATAAGCATTCTCACCAATAGAACAAACGATTTTTTTATGTAAAATTGATTTCAAATTGAGATTGTATTGATGTAGGGGGTTTTCGGTTTGGCGACGAAGGGCCGGCGATGTAAGGATAGAGTGTGGATAATCGGGTAACTCTAAGTAAACTTACTATGAGTATTCTCACGAATAGAACAAACGATTTTTTTATGTAAAATTGATTTCAAATTGAGATTGTATTGATGTAGGGGTTTTCGGTTTGGCGACGAAGGGGTCGGCGGCAGACAAGAGAAGTTAAGATATTTTTCAAAGTCTGTGCCGCGTTATCTGTTCATCGACAACTGTACGCAAAATTAGCATTACCCATGCAGCCGTATTCGAGTAACAACATGCATTTGTCCACAGAGGCTTTGCCGTAGTTAGCGGTTCTCTAAAACGCGAGATACGTTTAAGCACCTGAGACTAAAAGAAATTCCACTCAGATTTTGCTCTGATTGGAGTCAAGTGAAAGGAGCTTTATATAACCAAGGAGCTAACCCCCGTACACAGACAGGTCGTGTGCCAACGGGGTAAACAATTTTCGACCTGATTATCACTTTTGGAGAATCATCATGAAAACTTTAAACACAATGTTGAAAGCCTTTTGGCAAGATGAAGCAGGCCTGACCATGGTTGAGTACGCGGTGGCAGGAACGCTGATAACCTTGGGAGCGGCGGGCGCTTTCGGACTCCTTGGAGGAGCTGTTACAACCCAAATCGGCGCGATCACCACCAAACTTACAGGAGCAGTATTGGATGGGCTGCGTTTTGCCCATCCCGACTGAAAATGCGACGTGGCGGGTTAACTAAGTTGCGACTGGTTCTGCGCAAGCAGAAAAAAATGGATTTTTGCAAAGCTCGAACTGATTTAATCCGCCACCCAGCAGGTCGCTCTGATGAGCGTTGCGGCCTTTGGTGATTTTTTTCAGGGAGAATGACGCCTGTCGTTGGTGCTGAACACAATCGAGCGCTGCATGAAACATACGTTTCATCCGCAAACCCGGACCTCGGCAACTCTCTCCTGAAAACAGTTGTTTTTGATTTTGCTCTCAGTTTTATCGTAATCATGATTGCACCCGGAAGCTATTGCCCCTGAGTTTTAGCGTTACATGATTAACTGCATTTACCGGCGCATAAGATTTGCCTGACAATGCCGCGTATGGGTATTCAAAAACCCTAACAGCCGCACGCAACGCGCCACCCTTATACACATCCAAGAGGAGGTTAATTATGAATCGTCTTCTTAACTTAATATGCTCCGCGAAAAGATTCACATTGCAGCTCGTCGCCCAGCGGGTAAATGGCTGTGTAATGCAACATATAGATATGATTCGTGCTTTTCCTGGACTAAGAATTTTGCCAAAAATAACGTTCGCTTAGGATTCCCACGCTCCGGCGTCCCGTATACGCTGACGTTGGTCGCGACTCGCGGCGCAGCGCGCCTTGACTGCATTCCCACGCAGTGCGTGGGAACAAGAGCAAACACACCGATATGCAGACCTTCCAGGTTTTTAAAACCTGGAAGGTCTAACCGGCAACGTACTGAACAGGTGGGACAGCAACATGCCCCATCCTGCTTGATGCGAAAGTTACCCGTTCCCTTCGGCTGCGTTCAGGACAGGCATGGCACTGGATTACTATTTCAGGGATGACGACTTTTGGGCAGAGTTGGGTATAACAATGAGCGCGGAGCCGGGAACGATAAACCCAGGTTTCGGGAAGTTATTTTAAGGTTAATAACAGGTAAAACCAAGCAACGGACCGGTGCCGGGAGACTAAAGGACAATCCGGTTAAACGCCTGATTTTGTAAGTATTCGCACGTATTTTATCAACGCACTTTCCTTGCTAGAGTTTAAACCATCAATTTAAGCTTAAAAAACACTCAATTTTCCCTTAAATCTTAAAGTAAGGATATGCACATGACTTTGAATAGCATACCGACGGGAGTTCTTATAGCCGTTTTGATAACAGCCGCCGTTATCGATATGAAACGTCACCGTCTCCCTAATAGCCTAACCGCAAGTGCAGCCCTGTTGGGCATAACAATGCAATGTTGGCTACTGGGGGGAAGCGGATTCTTAAACGGCTTAGCCGGTTTTTTTACCGGTACTGCTGTTGTTTTTACCCTTTTACGCCATGCACTGGATGGGCGCCGGCGACGTCAAGCTGATGGCGGCGGTGGGAACCTTTCTCGGCTGGCCGGATAGCTTGCTCGCTGTGGCATTAACTACCGGCACAGGTTCCATTGCCGCGTTAGGCTTACTGGCCGCACAAGGCGGCTTGACCGACTACGGACGCCGCTACGGCTTAATGGCCAAATGTCTGTTCTGCACCGGCAAGGTCGCTTATGTGCCGCCCGCACCGGAGGAATCATCATCACTGCTTTTCCCCTATGCACTGGCCATCGCCCTTGGCACCTTGGCGACGCTAGCCTGGGTCGGGCGATTGGATCCTTTCATTGAAACTTTAGGAGGCTTTGTCCATGCGTAACGATACCTTGGCGTTTGAGGAAGAAGCGATTCGGCAAATCGCGCCGCGACCTCGCAACCTTGCCGAAACCGGACTGGCTCAGGATTTTCTTTGCGACCTGCTGGCCAAGCATTGCTACTGGGGCGGCATCCTCAACCAACAGCAATTGGTCGAACGAACCGCGCTGGCTTGGCCGGTTCTGGAAAGCCTGCTCAATTTCATGCGCACATCAGGCTATATTGAGGTACTCAGCCCCAACGAAAATTCCATGCTGCTGCGTTACGCCTTGACCGAACGGGGCCGCAACCTGGCCTTGGACGCCCAGATGAAAAGCGGTTACGTAGGCTATGCGCCGGTACCGCTAGCGCTCTATGAACGCGTCGTGCAAGCGCAATCCATTCACAACAACGTGGTCACCCGCGAAGACATGGCCAGGGTTTTTAAAGACGTTGTAATCCGGGAATCGGTGCTAGACCAACTAGGCCCGGCGATGCACTCGGGCCGCCCTATCTTCGTTTATGGTCCGCCGGGCACCGGCAAAACCTACACCGGAATGCAGCTGCTCGGCCTGCTTGACGATTCGATACTGATTCCCTATGCACTGGCGGTCGGCGATTATGTGGTGCAGTTTTTCGACCCCTCCGTTCATCATCCCTTGGCTAGCGCGGACAAATCGGCTCAAGTCATGCTGGATGAAGGTCACGATCCGCGCTTTGTCCGCTGCCGGCGTCCGTCGGTGATCACCGGCGGCGAATTAACGCTGGAGATGCTGGAACTGGCGCACGATGCCACGACCAAACAATATTTCGCGCCGCTGCAACTGAAAGCGAACAACGGCATCTACATGATCGACGATCTCGGTCGGCAACGGGTTGAATGTACGGATCTGCTCAATCGCTGGATTGTGCCGCTGGAACAGAAGCAGGACTATCTGACCGTAGGCTGCGGCACCCGATTTCCAGTGTCCTTCGATGTGGTGCTGATTTTCTCGACCAACCTGAATCCGCTGGCACTCGCCGACGAGGCCTTCTTACGCAGGCTCGGCTACAAAGTCCGCTTCGAGGTTCTCACTGCGGAGGAATACGAAAGCATTTGGCGGCAGGTGTGTAAGAAACACGCCATCGCATTCGACGCAACAGCCTTCCGCTACGTACTGGAGCTTTACCGCCGGGAAGACCGGCCGCTGCTGCCTTGCCAACCCAGGGACTTGTTAGGCTTGGTCATGGATCAATGCCGTTATCAAGGCCTCGCTAACCAAGTCACCGACGAACGCTTGGCATGCGCATGGAACAGTTATTTTGTGCGGCCGGTTTCAGACCCTGAACCGCTCGCACACGGTAAACCCGATACTTTACACCCCGCCTCAAACCCACTTGTTATAAATAAGGAGAACAGAATATGTTGAACAGTAGAACACTCACGCTCTTTTTTATGGCGCTGGCTTTAGCTGTCGTCGCGGTTTTAATCGCACAACGTTGGGTCGAATCCTTGGGAAGCGACGACACACAACAGGTGCAATACAGTAAGGTGATCGTTGCCTCCCTGGACATTCCCCAGTGGAAGCAAGTCGGGGAAACCGATGTGACTGAAAAAGATTGGCCGAAAGACACCGTAACCAAAGACATGTTTACGGAAAAGTCCCAGGTTGTCGGCAAAGTCGCGATCAATAACGTGTTCACAGACGAACCGCTGAATAGCCGTCGCGTAGTCGACGCCAAAGGCGGAAATATATTTTCCCTGGGCTTTCCCGAAAATAAACGTGCCTTCACCGTGCGCGTGAACGACGTCAGCGGCGTGGGCGGATTTCTGCTGCCGGACAACCACGTCGATGTGCTGGCCGCCCAAAAGCTGCCTGGAGCGAGCCAGGAGGTGCGTACGGAAACCATAGTTCAGGACGTCAAAGTCTTGGCAGTGGATCAGGAGTCGGCGGCCGGCGACAAGAACAAGCCCATTGTGGTTCGCTCGGTCACTTTAGAGATGACCCCGCAACAGGCGGAAGCGGTGTTCAAAGGGCAAGAGCAAGGTTCCATTCAGCTCGCCTTGCGCAATCCGACCGACAAAGCCGTATTAGATCAAGCCGAGACGATTGCTTATGTGGCAACCCCTCCGCTGCCGAGAGCCCATAAACCGCAGGGCAAGACCTTCACCGTCATCAGGGGAATGACCCAGAGCAAGATCGAATGCAAAGGTTACGTATGCTCTGAACAACATCTTTAATCCTAAATGCTGCGCAGGACTAAACAACAATAAAAACACGATTTAGGGAGTCACCATGACCAATCCAATTAAAACCATCGTCGGCTCAAAAGGCCGAACTATGCTACCTCGCACCGGACTGTTAAGCGCCTTGCTATTGGTAGGCATGCCTTTCAGCCTTTCGGCAGGAGACTCCGCTTCCAGGGTCACGCTGGGTAAAGCCACCTTCATTTCGCTGCCTTCCGCAATCAACGGCGTGACGGTGGGCAACCCGGAGGTGGCCGATGTCAAAATCCTGGACCCGACCCACCTCTATGTTCTCGGCAAAAAGATGGGCAGCACCAATGTGATTCTCCTGTGCGGAAAGAGCAATGATCCCTGCGGCCGCAACCTCGATGTGGAAGTCACCCATGACTTGGACGGCCTCAAGAGCAAGCTGTACGAACTATTCCCGGATGAGTCGCCCAAGGTGCTTTCTTCCCAAGGCTCCATCGTCCTGAGCGGTCAGGTATCCGGCCCGCAGAAAATGGACGCCATCTATAAAATTGCTGAAACATTTCTGCCGCAGGATGATCATCAGCCTGGCGGCGGCACGCCCGCTCCGATGAGTATTAATGTGGGAGGACAAGCCGCGCCGCAGGAACAGACAACCAAGGTAATCAACCTGATGCAGATAGGCGGCCCGCAACAGGTCATGCTCGCCGTAACCGTAGCGGAAATCGACCGGCGCTTGGCGCGCGATTTCAAAGTCGATTTCTCGGCCGTCGGCGGCAGCGGCGACTTCAGTTCCGGCGCGGTCGGCGGCAATGCGCTGGTCAGCGCACTGTCCAATGCGGCATCGGTCGGAGCCAGCGTTATCAACCCCTACGGCATGTTTTTCCGCTTCATCGGCCATGATGTCGCAGTTAAGACCGTCATCAACGCCGCCAAGGAAAACGGCTTGGCGAAGATTCTCGCCGAACCGAATCTCACCGTCATTTCCGGCCAGGATGCCGATTTCCTGTCCGGCGGCGAATTCCCGGTCCCGGTGCCGCAAAACATGGGCGTCGGCGGTGCCAGTACCGTCACAGTGCAGTTCAAGCCCTTCGGCGTCATGCTCAAATTCCTCCCGGTGGTGCTTGATTCGGGGCGGATCAGCATGAAGCTGAATATCGATGTCAGCGAAATATCCGCCGACAATGCCGTCGTGCTGCCGGCAGGCAACGGCACCTTCGTCATCCCGTCGCTGACCAAGCGTAGCGCCAATTCCTCTCTGGAACTGTCCGACGGCCAGACCTTGGGCATCGCCGGCCTGATCAACGACAGTATGCGCGAAAGCATCTCCAAGTTTCCCGGCTTGGGCGACATCCCCGTACTCGGACAGCTGTTCACCAGCCAGAAGTACCTGAAGAACGAGACGGAATTGGTGATTTTCGTCACCCCGCACTTGGTCAAACCGATCTCACCCGAAAACATCCAGTTACCCACTGACCACTACATTGACCCCAGCGATGCGGAGTATTACCTGATGGGGCGTACAGAAGCACGCAAGATGCCGGCCCGTGTTAGCGACGGACAGACTTACACCGGCGGCTTGCGCGGCCATTTCGGTCAACAACCCTAACCAGGAGCGAACACCATGAAATATCTAAAACCCCATCAACTGAGCAGGATCGAACAAGGACTTTTGGCCATCAGCCTGACGCTTCTGGGCGGATGCGCCGAGTGGAGCAGCAACCCGGCGCGCACCCAGGCCGACTACGGCGCTTCGGTACGCAATATGGTCAGCAAGCAAATCTATAGCGAGGACAAGGCGCAACACCCAGCGGACGAGGCACCGGACGGAATGGAGGGCAATAAGGCCAATTCCGTGCTGGAAGGCACCTATCGCGGGCTGATCGTCAAACCTGAGCAACGCCTTTCCCAGCCCTCGGTCTATGGAGTAGATGGCAGGGGCACCGGCATAAGTACATCGGGAGGCTCGGCACGTTAAGTGTCGCGGCATTGAGGTAGTCATTATGAACACGAAAAACGGCTTATTGATTCACTACGGTTTACGGCGCACCGGCTATCGGCTATTGGAGAGCAAGCCCCGCCGTGTTGCTATGGCTCAACGGGGTGCCATTCTGCCGCTGGTCGCGGTCGGAATAGGCGCTCTACTGGCAGTGGCCGGACTTGCCCTGGACATGGGCCACGGCTATCTCAATAAAACCAGGCTGCAAAGTGCGCTGGATGCCTCCGCTCTTAGCGGCGCTAAAACGCTGGATGAAACAACCAACACCGCGCTGGCGACCACGGCCGCACAGACCGCATTTACGCTGAATGCGGACGCCTCTGGCAATACCGAACTTCAGAGCATCGGGATCGGCAATGTCAGCGTCGAGTTTTCCGCGTCATTAAACCCCTTCGTACCGGGAGGCGCAAATCCTCGCTTCGTTCGTGTGGGCGTGAACTCCGCCAATTTCGCCAGCCCCTCCTGGCTGCTACAGATCGTCGGGGTCGCTAATGTCTCCGTCGGCGCAAGAGCGGTGGCAGGACCGAGCCCCGAGCTGATCTGTCCGGAAATTTTGCCTGTTGCGCCCTGTGGCACGGGGGGACCGGCGACCAATTACGGTTATACGGTCGGCCAGGAAGTGATCATGAAAACCGGCTCGGGCAACAACGGCTGGGATGTCGGCCCCGGCAATTACCAGAATATCGACCTGGGTTGTGGATCGGGCGGCGGTGGCAGTTGCATCAGAAACAATATGGCCGGAGGTTATACCGGCTGCGCAACTGCCGGCGAGTCCGTACCGACTAAACCCGGAAACAATGTGGGACCGAACGCGCAGGGCTTAAATACGCGATTCAATTGCCCCGCACCAGGCTGCGGCCCTGCCGATACGGCCACTTATAAACCGGATGTCGTCATTGATGCGGGCGGCTCCGGCTACCCGGATACCTACAGTCAATATATGACCGATAGAGCGACACCTAACTGGGATATTTCGACTCCCACCGCCCAATTCGACCCGCCCCGCCGAGTGGTGACGGTACCGGTGGTCGATTGTACGGGAACCGTCAACGGCAGCGGTTCGGTCAATGTACTGGGCCTTGCCTGCATGTTTCTGACACGGCCGGCCAATCACAATGGCGATCAGGAAATATACGGGGAATTCCTGGGTACTTCTTGCATAGGTCAGGGATCGGTTCCAAGCGCCAATCCGGTCATTGGTCTGGGGCCCCATACCATTATCCTTTATAAAGATTTCGGAGCGGCAGACTCATGAACAGTAAAACGCAACCTAACGCTATTCGCCGTCAACAGGGCATCGCAATCATGGAGTTAGTGATCGTCGCGCCGATCCTGTTGCTGATTTTTTTGGGAGTCAGTGAAATGGGCCGCGCCTTATTTCAATACAACACCTTGTCCAAAGCGGTGCGTGACAGTAGCCGTTATTACTCCACGCAAGTTTTCAACAGCAATGACATTGCCGGAGCAATCATCTGGTCAATTATGGTCAGACCGGGGTAGGAACACAACTGCTGCCCGGCGTAGTCAGCGTTAGCATCCCAGCACCGGTGATTGATGCGACCGGCACTTATGT
>scf_100011_pt88 | contig 28233 bp, 23 predicted proteins | sample Micenr1anaerobic_FD_49594 | JGI IMG/M metagenome (IMG submission 49594) | reverse complement strand
GGGAGCGCTCCAGATACTCGGACAAGCGCCCCAGTACTTCGCCCAGACTGCCGCCCGCCTCACCGGCGCGTATCATGTTCAGGTAAAACTTGCTGAAAATGCCGGACTGCTTTTCCAGCGCATCGGCCAAGGTTGCGCCGCCTTTTACTTTCTCCAGAACCCTGCCGATCAACTTGGTCACCCGCTCGTTGTCTTCAGTCAAGTCGATCAATACCAGCAAGGATTTATCCAAAGGCAGACCGGATTCCAGCAAGGTTGCCAATTCGCCGGTGAACAGGGCGATGTCCTTTTGCGATAATTTGGTCTGCTTGATGCCCAGCCTTAAGCCCAGAAACGATTTGGCGCCGGCCGGGACTACGCGAATAGGAATGTAGCCTTCCGTCTGCAGCGTTGCAATCAACTGCTGTTCATCAACCGCGTCCCTGACGCCCTCTTCGGTTTCGCCCAGACTGTTAACCGCTTTATAGGCAAATAACATTAGGTTTCCGACGTGACCCGTAGCACTTCTTCCAGCGTGGTAATGCCTTGCAGGGCTTTGACCAAGCCGTTTTCGTACATCGTTGTCATGCCTTCCTCAATGGCGAGCCGTTGAATGGCTCCGGCTTCTTCATGCGCCATAATCAATTTGCGGAGCGGATCGGTCATTTGCAGAAACTCGATAATCGCCAGCCGCCCGCGGTAACCTAAACCCCCGCATGACGGGCAACCTACAGGTTTGTATAAAACAATATCGCCTTCTGGCGCAAACCGCCTTAACCTCATGCCGTCGATAATGTCTTGGGATGGCGTATAGCGTTGCTTGCACGCAGGACACAGTTTTCTTACCAGGCGTTGCGCCAATATGCCGTTAACGGTGGAGGTGAGTAGGTATTCTTCCAAGCCCATATCCAGCAAGCGGGTTACACCGCCGGCCGCGTCGTTAGTATGCAGCGTCGATAATACCAAATGTCCGGTCAGCGCCGATTGCACGGCGATTCTTGCGGTTTCCAGATCGCGCATCTCGCCGATCATGATTACGTCGGGATCTTGCCGCACGATAGAACGCAGCGCCGACGCAAAGGTCAGGCCTATTTGCGGTTTTGCCTGAATCTGATTGACCCCGTCCATCTGGTATTCGACCGGATCTTCAACGGTGATGATTTTTCGCTCGGAGGTGTTGAGCTGTTTTAACGCGGCATACATCGTGGTGGATTTTCCGCTACCGGTAGGGCCGGTAATCAGGATAATGCCGTGCGGTTGGGACAGTACCTCGATAAACTGCTGTAAATGCTTGCCGGAAAAGCCCAGTGCGGCAAAGTCCAGTACCGTAGTTTCCTTGTCCAGCAAGCGGATCACCACGCTTTCGCCGTACATCGTCGGTATGGTCGAAACCCGCAAATCCAGCTCCTTGCCCAGCATTTGCACTTTGATGCGGCCATCCTGCGGCAGACGGCGCTCGGCGATGTTCAGCTTGGCCATGATCTTGACCCGCGAAATCACCGCTGCGGTGGATTTGACCGAAGGCGCGTCTATTTCCTTTAGTACGCCATCGACACGCAGCCTGACTTTTAGCGATTGCTCAAAGGGCTCGATGTGAATATCCGAGGCCCTGCTTTCAATCGCCCGCTGCATGATCAAATTGACCATTTTGATCACCGGCGCTTCACTGGCCAAGTCTTTTAAATGCTCCAGATCTTCCTCGCCCAGATCATCGACGGCCAGATCGTCAACGAGTTTATCCATTTGCGAGCGGCCTTCGCCATACTGCACTTCCAGCGCCGCATCGATTTCCGAAAGCAGGCCGACTTTGGCGATGATGTTTTTTCCGGTCGCCAGCTTTAACGCATCAATGACAAAGCGGTCTTCGGGGTCCATTAGGGCAACGGTGATGTCGTCATTGTGACCGCCATTTTGACCCAGGCCGATGACATGGTAGTTTTTTAAAAACCGTAACGGCACGGTTTCCGGCAGCTGCATTTCCAGCGGATAGTGATCCGGTGTAACCTTTTCAAAGCGGCCCGATTCAACAAAAGCGTCGGCTACATCAAGCTCCGAACACAGCCCCAACTTAACCAGCAACTGCGGCACACTTTCCGATACAGATGTCTTCTGTACGCGCTCGACTTTTTTTAATTCTGCGGCAGAAAGCTTCTGTCTATGCTGCAAAACGGTTAACAACGATTCATATGCCATTATCCAAAAAGACCGGTTGGTATTGTAGTTAGTGTCTGTAGGTTAGAGTGTTCGACTTGTTCAATCAATAAGTGCTATCACCTATCGAATGAACCTGCGATTTAGCTCAATGTTTTATATTAACAAAGTCTCAGGTAGTTTTTAATTCCAAGCGATTTTCTTGGGATTAAAATTTCTGCTTTTAAGTTGGGCTGTCTTGTTGCGGGGCTAAAAACCGGTTTTTGCTCATAACGACAATAAAAATTTTGCAGGCTCATTGATGTCCTTAATTATTTATATAGATTGACGATTAAAGCAGGCTTAAGCGCATTGATTGAATCAATGGCGGGCATACTTGAGTGATTTTTAAATTTTAGTGCGTCCTAAAATAAATTCAGATGACTGCCTATAAAACCACGAGGGTGGTTACTCACAACGGCCGTGGCTGATAAACCTAAACGCTAGATGCCGAAAACGCACATCTCCTCAACCAAAAATTCTGCAATTATGCAACAAATCATGGGTTTCGCTCGCGCTCTACCCATCCTACGATGTATAATGCGCGGTTATTTTTCACTGAGTTATAAGGTGTGGTTTATGCAAATTATTCAGGAAGCGCTCACGTTTGATGACGTTTTATTAGTGCCTGCGCACTCGACTGTGCTGCCACGCGACGTAGAAATGAAGACCCAGCTGACGCGGGGCATTACGCTCAATATCCCTCTGGTTGCGGCGGCGATGGATACGGTTACCGAAGCGCGGCTGGCTATTGCGATTGCCCAGGAAGGCGGTATCGGCATTATTCATAAGAATATGACGGCCGAGCAGCAGGCGCGTGAAGTCCGCAGCGTTAAAAAATACGAGAGCGGAGTGATTAAAGATCCGATCACCGTTACGCCGGATGTGAGCATACGGGACGTGATCACCTTAACCCGATCCAAAAATATTTCCGGCGTACCGGTGGTCAATGGCGATGAGTTGGTCGGTATTGTGACCAGCCGTGACTTGCGCTTTGAGACGCGCTTTGATGAGCCGGTTTCAAAAGTCATGACGCCCAAAGAGCGGTTGATTACGGTGGGTGAAAATGCCGATCGGAAAGAAGTGATTGCCTTGCTACATGAACATCGCATCGAAAAAGTGCTGGTGGTCAATGATGCTTTCCATTTGCGCGGCATGATTACGGTAAAAGATATACAAAAAGCCAAAGATTACCCGTTGGCCTGTAAAGACGAACAGGAACGGTTGCGGGTCGGCGCGGCAATCGGTACCGGGCAAGGCACGGAAGAGCGTGTCGCCGCCCTGGTTGCTGCCGGTGTGGACGTGATTATCGTCGATACCGCTCACGGACATTCGCAAGGCGTATTGGACAGGGTGCGTTGGGTAAAGCAAAACTATCCCGATGTGCAGGTTATCGGCGGCAACATTGCCACGGCGGCGGCAGCGCTGGCCTTGGTTGAGGCAGGCGCGGACGGCGTTAAGGTCGGCATCGGCCCCGGGTCTATCTGTACGACCCGTATTATTGCCGGTGTCGGCGTGCCGCAAATTACCGCAGTCAGCAATGTCGCCGATGCGCTAAAAGGAACCGGCGTGCCGTTGATTGCCGATGGCGGTATCCGCTATTCCGGCGATGTCGCTAAAGCCTTGGCCGCCGGTGCCTATGCGGTGATGTTGGGCGGTTTGTTTGCCGGAACCGAAGAAGCGCCGGGAGAGATCGAGTTGTTTCAGGGACGGTCTTATAAATCCTATCGCGGCATGGGCTCTTTGGGCGCGATGTCGCAACAGCAAGGTTCCAGCGATCGCTATTTTCAGGAAGAAACCGATTCGGCTGAAAAATTGGTGCCGGAAGGTATAGAAGGCCGGGTGCCGTATAAAGGCAGTTTGCTGGCCGTTATTCATCAGTTGCTGGGCGGTATTCGTGCCAGCATGGGTTACACGGGCAGCCAAACCATTGCGATGATGCATGAAAAAGCGCAGTTTGTGCGGGTGTCCAGTGCCGGCATGCGCGAAAGCCATGTGCATGACGTGACCATCACTAAAGAAGCGCCTAATTACCGGATGGAGTGAGTTTAGGCGAAAGACGAAAGGCGAAGGGCTAAAGGTTGACCTAATTTTGAAGCTCGGTTTTTTCGCCTTTCGTCCTTTGCCCTTCGCCCTTAACCTTTCGCCTGATCTAAAAGAGTTCTATCGTGAAACAACAATCCCCAAACATCCATACCCACAAAATCCTGATTCTGGATTTCGGCTCACAATACACCCAACTGATCGCGCGCCGTATTCGTGAAATCGGCGTCTATTGCGAAATTTATTCCTGCGAATGCGACGCTGAACAAGTCAAAAAATTTGCACCCAACGGCATTATTTTATCCGGCGGCCCTGACACGGTAACCAGCGGCGATACGCCCAGAGCGCCGCAAATCGTTTTCGAATTGGGCGTTCCGGTGCTGGGCATCTGCTACGGTCTGCAAACCATGGCCGAGCAATTGGGCGGCAAGGTTGAAAGTTCCGATCATCGGGAGTTCGGCTATGCGCAAATCAGGGCGCGCGGCCATTCGAAATTGCTGACCGGCATTGAGGATCATTTGTCGTCCGAAGGCTATGGCCTGCTGGACGTCTGGATGAGCCACGGCGATCGCGTGGTTGATTTGCCGAGCGGTTTTAGTCTGATTGCCAGCTCGGACGGTGCGCCGATTGCCGGTATCGCCAATGAAGACAAGGGTTTTTACGGCTTGCAGTTCCATCCCGAAGTCACCCACACCAAACAAGGCGGACGGATATTGTCGCGGTTTGTGTTGGAGATTTGCGGCTGTGAAGCGTTGTGGACATCCAGCAATATTATCGAAGACAGTATCGAGGTTGTGCGGAAAACGGTCGGCACCGATCATGTGGTTTTGGGCTTGTCCGGCGGCGTTGATTCGTCGGTTGTTGCCGCGCTGCTGCACAAGGCCATTGAAGACCAGTTGACCTGCGTTTTTGTCGATACCGGCTTGCTGCGTCTGCACGAAGGCGACCAAGTGATGGCGACTTTTGCCGAGCACATGGGCGTCAAGGTTATCCGGGTGGACGCCGAGCAGCGCTATCTGGACGCCTTGAGCGGCATTACCGACCCGGAACAAAAACGCAAAATCATCGGCAGCCTGTTTATTGATATTTTTGACGAGGAAGCCGCGAAAATAGCCGATGCAAAATGGCTGGCGCAAGGCACGATTTATCCCGATGTGATCGAGTCGGCCGGTTCCAAAAGCGGCAAAGCGCATTTGATCAAGTCGCATCACAATGTCGGCGGTTTGCCGGAAAACATGCTGTTAAAATTGGTTGAGCCGTTGCGCGAGTTGTTCAAGGACGAAGTCAGGAAGCTGGGCGTAGAGCTGGGTTTGCCTGCGGATATGGTTTATCGCCATCCGTTCCCCGGTCCCGGTTTGGGCGTCAGAATTTTGGGCGAAGTGAAAAAGGAATTTGCCGATTTATTGCGCCAGGCCGATGCTATTTTTATCGAAGAGCTGTATCGCCATGACCTTTACGACAAGGTCAGTCAGGCGTTTGCGGTATTTCTGCCGGTCAAGTCGGTCGGCGTGATGGGCGACGGCCGGCGCTATGATTACGTGATCGCTATCCGCGCTGTCGAAACTATCGATTTTATGACCGCTCGCTGGGCGCATTTGCCGTATGAGTTTCTGGATTTGATTTCCCGCCGCATTATCAATGAAGTCCCCGGTATTTCCCGTGTTGCTTACGACATCAGCGGCAAGCCCCCCGCAACGATCGAATGGGAATAAGCAGTACCACGGATGAAGCATGGATGCGTCATGCCATCAGGCTGGCGCAACGGGCCGAGCAACAGGGTGAGGTCCCGGTCGGCGCTATCGTAGTCAGGGACAATCGATGTATCGCAGAAGGCTGGAATATTCCGATAACCAGCCATGATCCGACCGCCCACGCCGAAGTGGTTGCAATGCGAGGCGCGGGAGTTCACGTTCAAAATTATCGCTTGAATGATGCGACCTTGTACGTGACGTTGGAGCCTTGCGTGATGTGCATAGGGGCTATGAGTCATGCGCGGATCAAGCGGCTGGTGTTCGGCGCGTACGATCCCAAACGAGGCGCGGTGTGCAATGCACTAAGCCTGACCGATGCGGCTTTTTTAAACCACCGGATCAGTTGGGATGGCGGCGTGCTGGAAACGGAATGCTCGGAAATGCTGAGGGATATTTTTAAGGCTAGGCGGTGATGAATAAAGGATTATCACCACGAACGACTGCATGGATGCAGGAGGTAGAGCAATGCAGGAGCAATTGCCGAGGCACGAAGTTCACGAAGAAAAAGCTAAGGTAGTGAACAGTAATGCTAATCCGAATAAAGTGATCGCTGGAGGTCAGGCAAAGCCTGACCTCCAAACAGCACTACCAAAAACTTCGTGTCCTTCGTGTCTTCGTGGTGAATAAATAAACTTTAAAGCGCTGCCGGATCAATAGTTACCGCTTCATGCTCAGGATCTTCGCTATCGATTTCCATCGCATTTTCTTGATCTGGTTTTCCTCGGTCAGCCAGACCAGTAAGTCGTAATAACTGCGGATATTTTCCACAAATTCAACCGGTTCCTGGCCTCTGGCGTAGCCGTGCTTGGTCTGTTGGTGCCATTTTTCCTGAGTCAGTAAGGGCAGTCGCTGTTTGACATCCATCCATTTATCGGGGTTGCCGCCTTGCTTTGTTGTCAATGCTCTGGCGTCTTCAAGATGGCCCAGCCCGACATTGTATGAGGCTAAGGCAAACCAGGTGCGATCCGGTTCCGGAATTTGCTCGGAGATAGTTTGGATTCTTTGCTGAAAATAGCGCGCGCCGCCGGCGATGCTTTGCGCCGGGTCGGTGCGATTTTTGATGCCGAGTTCAGCGGCAGTGTCGTTGGTTAACATCATAATGCCTTCGACGCCGGTCGGGGAAACGGCTTTATCCAGCCAGCGGGATTCCTGATAGCCGATTGCGGCCAATAAGCGCCAGTCTATGTTGTATTGCGCTGCCGCCGAATTGAAATATTTTTGATACAGTGGAAGTCGGCTTTTTTGTTGCTGGCGAAATTTACAGTTGCCGATATAGCTCAAGCTGCTGGTATGTCCGTAATGTTTTTCAAGGAGCTGGTCGAGCGTCTTGTCCTTTTTTATACGCTCGAAAAAACGCGTCACTTCATCGTATAAGCTGTTGTCGTCCGATGGGCTTAACGCCCAAGCCAGTTGACGGGGTTCGGAAATGTCGAACGCAATGTTAAGTTTGGGGTAAAAGCGGCGGATTAAAACGGTCTGGTTCGAGTCGGCTACGGTGTAATCGATAAGTCCTTCGTTAACCAGGTACAGCAAGCCATCGGTATCCAGCTCATCGTTAACATTCCAGGCCAGGTCAGGCGTATCCCTCTGTAGATAGATCAGGCTGTCGATGTGGCTGGTGCTTTTGGCAACTTCGATAATGCCATGGGTCAGGCTGCTGATATTATTGGGGCGGCGAGTGCCCGAGCGGTAAATGAGCTGTTCGGTTATTTCATGGTAGGCGGGAGCAAAGCGCATTTTTTTGTTACGCTGCTCGGTGATGGTCAGGCCTGCGGCGGCGATGTCGGCCTTGCCTTTGGCAATGCGATTTAGAATGTCATCAAAGGTGCCGGGGGTTTCGAACTTTACTTTAACGCCTAACTGCTCGGCGAACAGTATAACCAGATCATACTCCAGCCCGGTAAAGCCTTCGGGGCTTTCGTAATAGGTGGTCGGGTCGTTTCTGGTTAATACGTGCAAGATTCCTGCCCGCTTAATCTGCTCCAGCTTATTAAGGGATAGGAATCCGCTATCGCAAGTCGTCAGTGTGATGGTGAATATAAAGCCGATAAGCAGTCTTGGCAGACGAATCAAGATTGCCGGTCGCATCGATTCCATACCGATTGCGACACTTCCGCCGTCTACGGCAGTCGTGATTGTTTGTAGGCATTAATCAATGCATTGGTTGAGCAATCGTGGCTGTCGATGATCTTGTCATTTTGAAGTTCCGGCAGGATGATTTTGGCTAAGGTTTTTCCTAATTCCACGCCCATCTGGTCAAATGAGTTGATATTCCAGATGACGCCCTGAACATAAATTTTATGTTCATAAAATGCAATCAGCGAGCCTAAGGTTTTGGGTGTCAGTTTGCTGAATAAAAACGAATTGGACGGTTTATTGCCGTCAAATATTTTGGAGGCGACCAACACGGCGTCGGCCTGATCTTCGGCTGATAATTCCTGTTTAACTTCTTCGGCTGTCTTGCCTTTCATCAAGGCTTCCGGTTGGGCGAGAAAGTTCGAAATCAAAATATCATGATGCTCGGGCAGCTTGTAGTGACTGTTTGCGGCGGCCAGAAAGTCGCAGGGTATGAGTTTGGTGCCCTGATGGATCAGCTGGAAAAAAGCATGTTGGCCATTGGTGCCGGGTTGTCCCCAGATAATCTGGCCGGTGCTGTAATCTACTTTATCACCATTAAGATCTATGCTTTTACCATTGCTTTCCATGTCGCCTTGCTGAAAATAATCAGCGAAATAAAGCATGGACTGGTCGTAAGGCAACAGGGCGTGAGATTCGGCGTTATAAAAGTTGTTATACCAAATGCCGAGCAAGCCCATGATGACCGGGATATTTTTTCAAAAGGCGTGGCGCGAAAATGCTCGTCAACTTCATAAGCGCCTTGTAAAAGCTCTTCGAAATTATCCATGCCGACATATAAAGCGATAGACAGCCCTATGGCCGACCAGAGTGAATAACGTCCTCCGACCCAATGCCTGAACTCGAACATATTATTGGTATCTATGCCGAATTCGGCAACATTCCGGGTGCTTGTGGAAATGGCGACAAAATGCTTGGCAATGGCCTGTTGATCTTGCGCGCTGTCAAGGAACCAGCTTCTTGCCGATTTTGCATTGGTCATGGTTTCTTGCGTGGTAAATGTTTTAGACGCAATAAGAAAGAGTGTCGTTTCAGGAGATAAGTGCTTGAGGGTCTCAACAAGATCGGCCTGGTCGATATTGGAAACAAAGTGAACTTTTAATGTTTCTGAAGCATAGGGCGTAAGCGCCGTAGAAACCATTTTCGGTCCTAAATCAGAACCGCCTATGCCGATGTTAACGATGTCGGTAATCGCCTTGCCGGTATAACCGCGCCATTCGCCTGAGCGCACGCGGGTGCTGAAAGTTCGCATTTTGGCAAGAACGCTGTTGATTTGCGGCATCACATCCTGCCCGTCGACATAAACAGGTTGATTGCTTCTGTTGCGTAAGGCGGTATGCAGGACGGATCTGTGTTCGGTCTTATTTATTTCCGCCCCGGAAAACATGGCCTTGATTTTTGCGTCCAGCCCGGCATGTTTAGCAAGATCAATCAGTAAGGGCAGGGTTTGATCGGTTATTCTGTTTTTGGAGTAATCAAATAAAATGTCGTTGAAATGGAGGGAGAACTTGGCATGGCGGGTATTGTCAGCGTTAAAGCTGTCGCGTAGGAGGATGTTTTTGGTTTCGTTGTGATGTGTTATTAAAGCTGTCCAGGCTGTAGAAGTGGTCAAAGATGACATGCGTAAAGCTCCGTTTGAATAAAGTTAACTTAAGTCTACGAAAAGCAGGGAAGGATAGCAATAGTATAGCAGTGCATTATCTTTTGCTTATATACTGGCGCTTGCGGGTTGCTCTTCCATCAATTCCTTTATTTGACCAAATCGATGTGCTAGAGTTAACCGCTGCTATTGCTCAAAAATACAGCAGAAGATGCTTATTTTCGATGGGTTTAAAATTGATAGCATTTACATCTTTCTCATAATAATAATTTTATCAAAACTGGAAGGCATTATGAACAGTACACACATTTTAAGAAAGGGTTTCCTGGTACTTCTGGGATTGTTATTTTCTGCATCGTTATGGGCGCACGGCGGAGCCGCAGGCACCGATACTGACCAATGTAAATTTGAATTGGAGCCTACTCATTGGCTGCATTATACCGCTTATCAACCTAACGCATTTCCCGCAGAAGATTTTTGCGCCAATCTTCCTCGCGCTAATGAAATGACTTTACTTGTATTCGACTATCAAGATATGAAATACAGGGATATGGCGGTTGAGTTTGAGGTGACAAAAGAGCCAGAAGGTACTCGCGTATTCTTCTTGCCGGCGGCAAAACATAAAAAAGGCACTGTTGAATTAAAACTGCCAAATGGTGTGCCTGAGCCAGGCAAATACCTGATTCATATTACTCTGGTTCCTGATGCGGGTAATCGATTAGATGCGCACATGGGTTTTAGTGCAGGCGGCGGTAAAGCAGTGAGCAAAAACAATCTACTCCTGTATGCATTTTTCGCATTGGCCGGTCTATATGTACTTTATCTGTCACACGCCGGTTTCAAAAGCAAGGTGGATGAAGCGATAGCGAAGCTTAAAAGCTAAGCAGACACGACTTTTTGGTTAGGTTGTGTGTTGATGCCATTGCGCAGTTACGGATAGCGTTCACCGCAACAGGGCAATGGCATCGCCTACAGGGATGTGGGTAAGATGGAGGAGCGGAAGCTTTGATTTTATTGAATAATAGAGGTAATGAATAATGGTGAAGTTATTATCGGCTGGGGTACTGATTTTTCTTTTTTCTGCGCCGGTATCGGCAGTGGAGTATGAAGATCATGATGGTATGCTCATGGATCACGGTGATGGCCATTTAATGGACATGGCCGGCGGTATGGTCATGGGTCAAAATTCCAGTACATTACCGGGTGGCTGCGACAGTATCGCTGAGACCAAGGAAATTACTGTGCATGCCGGTCATAAATATGCCGAGAAATTTCCCGGCAGAATGTTTGCATTCGATACTCAGGAATTTAATTTTAAGCCATGCACCAAGCTGACCGTTCATTTCATCAATGATGATAATGTTCGTCATCAATGGATGATGCACGGCTTGCCCAAGTATTTATACCCCAAAGGTATGTTCCATTTGGAAATATCAGGGCCTGCAAAAATCTCCGGAACATTGATCCTGCCTCCCGGCGATAAAACCTATCTGGTGCACTGCGACATCGCCCAGCATATGGAAAAAGGTATGAAAGCCCAGTTGAAAGTCGGTAAAGGCGATGGCGATCTGCCCAGTATTCCAGGAGTGACGGCTTATGTGATAGCCGATGATTACAAGGGAAGCCTGTCGACAGTGATGGCCGACGTTTCAGCCGCAGCTGAAGCCGCACCGACTGTTGTCGCCAATAAGCCTGCGCCGGTAATACAGCCGCCAAAAGAAGATTCCGTTATTTCAGGTGTTACTGTGATCGGTCTGGTGATCGGCTTGCTGTTTGCGCCATTTTTGGCGAAAAAATTTAAAGGTATGAGTGTATCAGAGGCGATCGCCACTATTTTTGATTGGGTGAGAGCGGGTATTGAGTTGGTTGTAAAGCTGTTGTCCCGTTTGGTGAAGCTGGTTATTTCCAATAAAAACAAGATATTGCCTGGCAGATGAGTCCAGGCAACATAAAAATCCCTGCGCTTTTTTGAGTGCAGGGATTTTTTTTGAGAGAAAAAAGTGCAAGACATAGGGTTTGAAATAGGCGGGCTGTTTCTCAGCGCATTTATATCGTCAACGATAGCGCCAGGGGGCTCGGAAGCCGTTTTGGCTTATATGGTAGCGGCAGGACATTATCAGGTTGGGCTTTTAGTCATCGTTGCAACAATAGGCAACACGCTGGGTGCCATGACCACATGGGGCTTGGGTGTGCTGGCGGCTAAAAAATTCCCGGTTGCCACGCTTTTATCGGAAAAAAAACAGAAAGCGCTGGATGTCGTCAGAAACAAAGGTATCTGGACGCTGTTTTTTACCTGGTTGCCGGTGGTTGGGGATGCCTTGTGTTTTGCGGGCGGATGGCTAAAACTGCCATTCTTCCAGGCTTGTTTAATCATATTGCTGGGTAAGTTGGGTCGATATGCGGTGATAGCTTGGTTATTTGTCTGAAAGCCTGCCTACTCAATTTAAAACATCACCACGAAGGCACGAAGTTCACCAAGAAAAGCCCTAATTGCTTAGAAGCTAAAAATAGAACGCAGATGACGCAGATAATTATGATGATCGCAGATAAATATCTTACATATCATAATTATCTGCGTTCCATTGTATTCAATGCCCATGAGTTGTTACGAAAAACCAAGGTAAAAACTTCGTGTTCTTCGTGTCTTCGTGGTGAATTAATTAATCCGAGATTGATACGAGGTCGTTGTGTTACGTCATTTTCCACCAGTTAACGTCGCTTACGCCCATAGAAGACGGGACTATTTTATAGCGGCGTTTACTTTTTTTGTGTGGCGGTCTGCTTAGTGAGCGACGCGAATGCGAGTTTGGAAAAGCAAAATGCCCTCGGCGTTTGCGCCTGGGTGTTTGTGATCGGCTTGTTGCTCGGTGAAAACAGGGAAATCAGAGTGCAGGTTGCCATCGCTGTCATTTTTGCCACTATCGGCGAGCATTTTGCGTCGCCTTTTATGGGCGGATACACGTATCGGTTTGAGAATGTGCCCGCTTATGTGCCGCCCGGTCACGGCATGGTTTATTTAACCGCTGTCGCGCTGGGGCGTTCCGGATTATTCCAGCGTTATGCCAGAGAAATCGCTACTTCGGTGGTATTGGTGTGCGGCGCATGGTCAATTTGGGGTATCAGCGGTTATGCCGAACAGGGCGATTCAGTAGGCGCATTACTGTTTTGTGTTTTTCTGGGTTATCTTTTTAAAGGTCGCTCGCCAATGGTTTATCTGGCGGCCTTTTTTATTACCACATGGCTGGAGTTAATTGGCACTGCCGTCGGGACCTGGAAATGGGCGGCAATCGATCCGGTTTTGAGCTTGCCTCAGGGGAATCCTCCTAGCGGAGTTGCTGCCTGGTATTGTCTGGTCGATGCGGTAGCTATGGGTGGGGCCGCGCCGGTATTAAGAAGCGCGAAGAATGCTCGCGACTGGATAAAATCCGGCAAATTGCGGAAAAATGCATATCAAGGCGCGGAGAATGAATAAGGTGCTTAGATGAAATCGCGTCGATCGGATTTGCTAGTTAAGTAAAACGCCTCTGTGATAAACAGGGGTAATCAGTAATCAAAAAAGGGTGAGTGTTATGGAACGTCGTGATTTTATTAGATTAAGTGTAGCGGGTGTGGGCGCCGGTATAATCGTGCCAACAATTGCGCTGGCTGACAGTGGCAAACAGGCAGCTACAGGAAACATCTATTATACAAAAGAGGCGCCCGGTCGCTGGAGCGATAAGGTTGCAACGCACTTGCCCAACATTGAAATAGAAAAAACGGGAGGAAATGTCGCTGTAAAAATCGTAACAGCGCATGAAATGAAAGGTTACGAGCACTATATTGTTAAACATGTTTTGCTGGATCAAAACTATAAGTTTATAGATGAATACCTCTTTAATCCTACTAAGGACACGGCAGCAATATCAACCTTTACACTGCATGACTACAGTGGACCGATTTACGCATTGAGTATGTGCAATAAGCATGACCTTTGGTTAAACGGCGCAGAAGTGTAAGGATGCACTTTAGATTATTATTTTGGCGTTGATTTTATTGCAAGCAGCTCATTGAGTCGCGTTAACTTCAATGATCTGCTAGTAGTCGCCGGAACATAATTCAATCAATGAAAAGCTACCCCTCTCTACAGCCAAAGCCAACAAAAATCCTGGTAATCGCAATGCGGTACCTAGGCGATGTGCTGCTGACAACACCCTTATTGCATTCGTTGCGGCAGGCTTATCCAGATGCTCAGCTTGATGTCTTGGTGTTTCGCAATACCGCCTCCATGCTCGAAGGCAATCCTGATATAAGTCATATCATTACTACGCCTAACCGCCCTAAGCTCCATGATTATTGGCTGTTATTACGGCAGTTATTCAGGCGGTATGATCTTGCCATTGCTACGCAGGCCGGGGATCGCCCTTTTTTATATACATTACTTGCAGCGCCATTACGGGTTGCCGTTGTGCCGCCGAAAAACACCACGGGCTGGTGGAAGCGTTTTTTTGTTCAACGCTGGACAGAATTTGACGACGACAATACGCATACGGTTCTGCAACACTTGAAGTTGCTGGAGTTGATCAATGTTCCGAAGTGTTTTTCACTGGTTCCTCCGCAAATCAATGATGCCAGCCAGTTGGTGCGGCAATTTCCTTTTTTAATTGATAATGCCGGTTATGCCGTTTTGCACCCGCATCCACAGTGGACATACAAGCAATGGACTGTAGAAGGCTGGATAGAGATTGGTCTTTATCTTAAAAAACTGGGATTAAGACTGGTTCTTTCGGGAGGACCGGCCCGAGAGGAAGTCGATTATATCGCTAATATTCAACGTCAACTTCCCGAGGATACGATCAATCTGGCGGGCCAGGTTTCATTGGCTCAGTTGGCAACTATTATTGCCCAGGCGAAATTATATATCGGCCCGGATACCGGTATCACTCACTTGGCGGCTGCAACAGGAATCCCGGTGATTGCGCTTTATGGGCCGACCAATCCGGTAAAATGGGCGCCTTGGCCTGCCGGGTATAACCAAAACATAAATCCCTTTCATAAAACAGGCAGCCTGCAGCTTAACAATATCAGCTTGATTCAAGGTAAAGGAGACTGCGTTCCCTGTCATTTGGAAGGCTGTGATAAACATCGGCAAAGCCGAAGCCTGTGTCTTGATACGCTTAGCCCTGAACGGGTCAAAGACGCTATTCGACGGGCGCTGGGAAAAGAGTAATCCTGCCGATTGAATAACGATAAATGGTGATTTGTCCGTAATTGATTTCGCTTTACTTGCGGTTTTTGGTAAAGTTTCCCGATATAGCCCCCAAGTTTTTCAAGGTAACAGCCGGAATGCATTTAGCAACAAAACAACTGGATGGTCTTTACGTAATAAACGTAAAAGCATTCCATGAGCGTCGCGCGTTTATGGAGGCGCAGCTTTTAAGGAAAGATATGACGGCCGAGTTTGTTCTTGACGGCGACGCCGACGAGCTGACAGCCGAGATTATTAATAAGTATTTTATTGGCGACAACTTGTCGCCCAACCAAATGTCATGCGCTCTAAAACACATCATGACCCTGGAAAGCATTGTTGCAAACAAACAGCAACAGGCATTGGTTCTGGAAGATGATGCCATTTTTTCCCCAAGGTTTAACGAAGGCCTGCATTATGCGTTGGAAGAAAGCCCTCGCTTTGACGGGTCGAAAGTCATTTTTATCGGTTGCGGCGGCAACTTTTATACGCCGAAAAGCCTTAGAAAACCCGGTCAGCATTTGTATGTGGGTTCTCGCGGTCGATTTACCGATTCCTATATTATTGATTGCAACACGGCACAAAAACGGCTGGACTGGATTACCCGCAACAAGGTTTCATTGCCGATAGACAATCAGTTTGAAAAAATCGATCGGGAACTGGGAATCAGCATGCTGTGGCTCGAAGAACCCGTGGTGGAGCAAGGCAGTAAGGCCGGCTTGTTTATGAGCGCTGTCGAAAAAGCCCCGCCTGTCTGGTTGCAGCGCCTGTTGTTCAATTGGGAAAAGCTTAAGCGAAAACACATTTATCAATTATGGCGCTAACAACTTATTCTTCTATCGATACGCCATGCTTAGTGTAGTCATCATTACAAAAAACGAAGCCGGGCATATCGCTCGTTGTCTTGAGTCAATTTCATGGGCCGACGAGATTGTCGTTCTGGATTCAGGCAGCGAGGATGATACGGTCTCGATCTGTCGTCAATACACCGATAAGGTTTATCAAACAGACTGGCCCGGCTTCGGTATTCAGAAACAACGCGCTGTCGATAAAGCCAGCGGCGACTGGATTTTATCGGTAGATGCCGACGAAGTTGTAACGCCGGAATTAAGGTCGGAAATCGAAACAGCGCTCCGGCAGGAAGGCTATAACGGCTATGAGATCCCGCGTCTTTCCAGCTATTGCGGCAGGCAAATGCGCCATGGCGGCTGGTGGCCGGATCATGTGCTTAGGCTGTTTCGTCGTGATTGCGGTCAGTTTACTGATTCAGTCGTTCATGAGCGTATTATTGTTCAGGGGCAAATCGGGCAGTTAACCACTCCGTTGCTGCATGATGCTTTTATAAACCTGGATGAGGTTTTGCATAAAGTGAATTGCTATTCGACCTTGGGTGCTGAGTTGCTTTATCAACGGGGCGTTCGCTCATCTTTGAGCAAGGCCATCTTAAAAGCGTTTTGGACATTCGTACGCACCTATTGGCTTAAAGCCGCTATTCTGGACGGGCGGGAAGGGCTGATGCTGTCGATTTCCAATGCGGAAGGCGCTTATTATAAGTATCTTAAACTGCTGGAATTGCAAAACCGGCAGTCCCGTTAACAATGAATTTAATCTCCGTTATCGTAACCACCTATAACTGGCCGGCCGCATTAGAACTCTGTCTGGACAGCTTGTTTGCCCAGCGCGATCCGGCGTTTGAAATCATCATCGCTGATGATGGCTCTACACCGGTCAATCAGGCGCAGGCCCAGGCCTATTGCGCTAAAAGCCCGGTGCCCATTCAATATGTGCATCATGATGATCACGGATTCAGGGCGGGAACCATCAGGAATAAGGCGGTTGCGAGCAGTCAGGGTGAATATTTGCTGTTTATCGATGGCGACTGCGTTCTTGGGCCTGATTTTATCGCACGGCACCGGCAGCTGGCGGAGTCCGGGTATTTCGTGCCGGGAAACAGGGTGCTGCTAAGCGAGTCGTTTACTCAGGAAGTTATTGAAAAACATATTCCATTGCACCAAAAACCGCTGAGTTATTTCATTTCCCTTTGGCTACAAAAAAAGATCAACCGGATTTCAGCCTTTATTCGGCTGCCTCTAGGGTTTTTAAGAAAATCGCAACCTGATAAGTGGCAAAAAGCCATGACCTGCAATTTGGCGCTCTGGAAAAGCGACTTTTTACGGACCAATGGTTTTGATGAGCTTTTTGAAGGCTGGGGTTTTGAGGATTCCGACCTGGTTATTCGCTTGATACACGCCGGCATTAAACGCAAGGAAGGGCGATTTGCGGTGCCTGTGCTGCATTTATGGCACCCTCATAATGATAAAAGCAAACAAGACCTTAATTACCAACGATTGTTGGACCGCCTGAAGCAGTGGGATTTTATTGTCGCAACAAAAGGCGTCTCCCAGTATCTTTTGAGTAGCTCCTCGACTCAGAGCAAGATTAAATAGCTTTACCCGTTAATGAAATTTTCAAAAATATGAACAAAGCACCCAAAGCAAGCACTCAAATATATAAGCGGCTATTGACCTATGTAAAGCCGCATCGTGGCCTTTTTGCAATCAGTATTGTTGGCTTCCTGATGTATTCAGGCACCCAGACCTTATTTGCGGCATTAATCAAGCATATCATCGATACCTTGCAAACCGAGAGCCGGGAGGGAATGTATTATTTGCCGTTATTGTTTAGCGGTTTAATTGTAGTGCATGGGATTGGCGCTTATTTGGGCAACTATTTTCTGGCCAAAGTATCCACCAATGTCGTACATGCCTTGCGCTGTGAAATTTTTAATCAGTATACGCGATTGCCGACAGCCTATTTTGATGCGAATAACAGCGGTTACATGATTTCAAGGATAACCAATAATGTCGGGCAGGTTACCCAGGCCACCACGGACGCAGTGCGTACCTTTGTACGCGAAGGCTTTACTGCGATAGGCTTGTTAATCTATTTGTTTTATTCAAACTGGATGTTGTCGCTGGTTTTTATCGCTATAGCGCCGATTATTGTGGTGTTGGTGAGCTATGTGAGTAAGCGTCTCCGTGGAATCAGTAAAAAAATACAAGAATCGATTGGCGACATGACGCATATCACGTCGGAATTGGTGGGCGGACACCGGGTGGTGCGCAGTTACGGCGGCGAAGAATACGAGCGTCGGCGCTTTCTGGAAAGCAGTTTATACAACCGGAGGCAATCGCTAAAGCTGTCAACGACGATGGCGATACACAATCCGATCATGCAGTTTATTATCGCCATCGCCTTGTCATTCCTGATGTATATGGCCTTGTTTTTCATGAAGCAAGCCAGTGTCGGCGAGTTTGTCGGTTACCTGACGGCGGCATTTTTATTGCCGAGGCCTATCAGGCAGTTGAGCGATGCAAATGGCGATATTCAAAAAGGTATCGCGGCTGCCGAATCGTTATTCGAAATTCTGGATGAGCCGGGCGAGTTGGATGAAGGCACGTATCAAGCCGAAAGATGCAAAGGCGCCCTGGAATTCAAAAATCTGACCTTTCAATATGCGGGCGCAAATGAGCCTGCGCTGATCGACATCAATTTTAAGGCCGAGCCGGGACAGACTATTGCGCTGGTAGGGGCTTCCGGCGGCGGTAAAAGTACGCTCGCCAATTTGGTTTCGCGTTTTTATCCGCATGATACCGGCGAGATATTGCTGGACGGTGTGGAAATTAATACGTATGAGCTGGCAAATTTGAGGAAACAGTTGGCGCTGGTCAACCAGCAAGTCACTTTATTCAATGACACGATAGCCAACAATATCGCCTACGGGTCGCTTGCGACCGCAACCCGAAGCGAAATAACTCAGGCCGCAACGGATGCTTATGCGATGGAATTTATCGCCAAGTATGAACAGGGGCTGGATACCGAAATAGGCGAGAATGGCGTCAAACTATCCGGCGGACAACGGCAAAGGTTGGCTTTGGCCAGGGCATTGCTGAAAGACGCCCCGATATTGATACTGGATGAGGCAACATCGGCGCTCGATACCGAATCGGAGCGGTTTATACAGGCGGCGCTGCAAAAAGTAATGAGCAATAGGACGACGCTGGTTATTGCCCATCGACTGTCGACTATTGAAAATGCAGATATAATTTTGGTTATGGATCACGGGCGCATCGTGGAAAGAGGCTCTCATCAGGAGCTGATTGCAAAAAATGGAGCCTATGCGCGTTTGCATTCCATGCAATTTAAGGAACATCGCAAGGGCGATCAACCGATCGCCGCTACTGAAGCATTACATTCAGACATTGCCTAGGGGGCATTATTTTGAAGACATTTATTTCCGAGCTTGAAGAGCATAAGGCCATGATGGAGCGCTTGGCTGATTGTTCCGGGGCTATTGAGGCGGCCGGAGCGTTGCTGATTGAAACATTAAGGCAGGGCGGGAAAATATTGTTGTGCGGCAATGGCGGCAGTGCGGCCGATTGTCAGCATATCGCTGCGGAGTTGGTGGTCAGATATGAAAAAAACCGGAAGGCTCTGGCTGCCATTGCGTTGACCACAGACAGCTCGATTTTAACGGCGCACAGCAATGATATAGGATTCGATACGGTCTATTCCCGGCAGATTGAAGCCATTGCCAATGAAAAAGATTGCTTGATTGCTATTTCCACATCAGGAACCAGCAAAAATATATTAAACGCGGTGGACGCTGCAAGGTTGAAAGGTATGGCTGTTATCGGGTTAACCGGGTGTGAAGGCGGTGAGCTGAGCGGGCAGGTTACGCATTCGGTGATCGTTCCCTCGGATGTGACCGCAAGAATTCAGGAGGCGCATATATTGATAGGCCACTGGTGGTGTGGCGCGATTGAGGGGGCTTATTGATGTTGGCAGCTGCACCTGAGTTTGGGCAAGCTCGAATCATAGTCATTGGCGATGTGATGCTGGATCGATACTGGTCCGGGCAGGCCGCGCGTATTTCGCCGGAAGCGCCGGTGCCGGTGGTCAGGGTTAAAACTATTGAAGATCGCGTCGGCGGCGCGGGCAATGTCGCGCTCAATATTGCCAAATTAGGCGGCAAGGTGACTCTGCTGGCCGTTGTCGGCGATGATGCCGAAGGCGAGATACTGAGGCGGCTGCTGGAAGCGGAAGGCGTGGCCTGCGATTTTGTCGTCGAGCAGGAAATTCGCAGCATCTGCAAGTTACGGGTTATGGCGCAGCATCAGCAGCTCATTCGGATTGATTTTGAAGAGACGTCTCTTAAGTTTGATTCGGATGCGTTGTTGGCAAGGCTGGTTGAACATCTGCCTGAAAATAATACGGTTGTTTTCTCGGATTATGGCAAAGGCACATTGGCGGATGTTTCAACGTATATCATTAAGGCCAAGCAAGCCGGCGTTAAGGTCTTGGTGGATCCGAAAGGGGTGGATTATCAGCGATATGCGCAAGCAGACCTGATAACACCGAATCTGTCTGAATTGCAGGCGGTGGTCGGTATTCCTGAAAATGAAGATAATTTGATTGAAAAAGGGCGAGGGCTGTTAAAGCGGTATCAAATCCCGACACTTTTGTTGACTCGCGGCGAGGCGGGCATGACCTTGATACAAGACGATCAAGTGCATTCATTACCGGCTCAGGCCAAGGATGTTTTTGACGTGACCGGTGCCGGAGATACGGTTATCGCGGTGATGGCTCTGGGTGTGGCGCTGGATATGGCGTTGTATGATGCGATGTACCTGGCTAACCTGGCGGGAGGCATTGTGGTCGGAAAGCTGGGTACATCAACCGTATCAATGCAGGAGTTAACGCGGGCCATGCACGGCGATCGGGATTCCCAATACGGCATCGTTTCGGAAGACGAATTGGCGCAAATAATGGCTGGCGCCAAAGCCCATGATGAACGCATCATCATGACCAATGGTTGTTTCGATTTATTACACGCCGGACATGTGACTTATTTGCAGCAGGCAAAGGCCTTGGGCGATCGGTTGGTTGTGGCGGTAAATTCCGACGCGTCGGTCAGACAGCTTAAGGGGGAGTCCCGGCCTATTAATGGCTTGCAGGAACGGATGACGGTTCTGGCGGCGTTAGCCTGCGTGGACTGGGTGGTTTCATTCGAAGAGGAAACGCCTGAAAGATTGTATTGCAGGCTGTTGCCGGACGTCATCGTCAAGGGTGGCGATTACAGCTCGGAGCAAGTCGCCGGTGGCGATTGCGTTATTCGCGCCGGTGGCGAGGTAAAGATTTTGCAGTTTGTTGACGGGCAATCTACAACTGCGATGATTAAAAAAGCGAGGGGACTGGAATGATTGTTGTTACGGGTGGGGCTGGTTTTATTGGAAGTAATCTTATTCGAGCATTAAACCAGCGAGGCGAGCGAAATATATTACTGGTCGATCATTTGGTTAATGGGCGAAAAATGCACAATATAGCCGATCTTGATGTCGCCGATTACATGGACAAGGAGGAGTTTATCGAGAAAATTGGCGTGGCTCATTTTTTTGATGGGGTACGGGCGGTTTTTCATCAGGGAGCCTGTTCTGCGACGACGGAGTGGGATGGAAAGTATGTGATGATGAATAATTATGATTATTCCAAGCGTTTATTGCATTGGTGCATCGCGAAGAATGTCGCATTTATGTATGCATCTTCCGCTTCGGTTTATGGGACTGGCGAGCATGGATTTCGGGTTGATCGTAGTTGCGAGCATCCTATCAATATGTATGCCTATTCAAAATTTCAATTCGATCAATATGTCCGTCCCTTATTAACTAAAACAAAAAGCCCGATTGTCGGTTTTCGCTATTTTAATGTTTACGGACCAAGAGAGCAGCATAAGGGCTCTATGAGTAGCACTGCATTTCATTTTAATCGGCAGGTTATTGAGCAAAAAAGAGCAAAGTTGTTTGAGGGTTGCGATGGCATGGCTAATGGCGAACAAAAGCGGGACTTTGTTCATGTTGATGATGTTGTGGATGTAAATTTGTGGTTTTTGGATCATCCGGAGCAACGCGGTATTTATAACGTAGGAACGGGGCGAGCGGAAACGTTTAATGCGGTCGCTCAGGCGGTGACTGATTGGCATAAAGAAGGAGAGATTGAGTATATCCCGTTTCCCGAGCATTTAAAGGGCGCGTATCAGAGCTATACCCAAGCGGATATTTCCGGGCTAAGAGAGGCTGGGTACACGAAGGATTTTTTGACCGTTAAGCAAGGCGTCGCAAGATATTTGGATTGGTTGAATGCATAAAGAGCGTTTATAAGAAAATAACTTCTTGACGTAGTCTGAAAAGGCTGTAGAATGCGCAGTTCTTTCAGGGCAGGCGCCTTGGCAGAGACAGCAACAAGAAATAAAGTTGGCAAGGATGTTGACAAGCGGACTGAGTAGGTTATAATGGTCGGCTTCATCGGGGTTCGGTAAACGGCTTCGGTGGTTCGGGATGAAAAATAAAGTTAACAGGGTGTTGACAAACTGAATTGGATCTGTATAATTGTCCAGCTCAACCGGAGTTTAACTCCACGCTCTTTAAAAACCTGATCAAAATAATTTGTGTGGGTGCTTGTGATGAACGATTTATGCTTGTAATAAATAGTCGACACAAGAACAACACGTAAAAAGTAATTTATACGTTTAATTCTGTAGTCGAGCCAAGATTGGCTACTCATCTTATTGAGTGGCAAAATGATATAAACTGAAGAGTTTGATCATGGCTCAGATTGAACGCTGGCGGTATGCTTAACACATGCAAGTCGAACGGTAACAGGCCTTCGGGCGCTGACGAGTGGCGGACGGGTGAGTAACGCGTAGGAATCTGCCTCATAGTGGGGGACAACGTGGGGAAACTCACGCTAATACCGCATACGCCCTACGGGGGAAAGCGGGGGATCTTCGGACCTCGCGCTATGAGATGAGCCTGCGTTAGATTAGCTAGTTGGTAGGGTAAAGGCCTACCAAGGCGACGATCTATAGCTGGTCTGAGAGGACGATCAGCCACACTGGGACTGAGACACGGCCCAGACTCCTACGGGAGGCAGCAGTGGGGAATATTGGACAATGGGCGAAAGCCTGATCCAGCAATACCGCGTGTGTGAAGAAGGCCTTAGGGTTGTAAAGCACTTTCAATTGGGAGGAAAACCTACCGGTCAATACCCGGTAGCTTGACATTACCTTTAGAAGAAGCACCGGCTAACTCCGTGCCAGCAGCCGCGGTAATACGGAGGGTGCGAGCGTTAATCGGAATTACTGGGCGTAAAGCGTGCGTAGGCGGTTCGTTAAGTCAGATGTGAAAGCCCTGGGCTCAACCTGGGAACTGCATTTGAAACTGGCGGACTAGAGTTTAGTAGAGGGGAGTGGAATTTCAGGTGTAGCGGTGAAATGCGTAGATATCTGAAGGAACACCAGTGGCGAAGGCGACTCCCTGGACTAGAACTGACGCTGAGGTACGAAAGCGTGGGTAGCAAACAGGATTAGATACCCTGGTAGTCCACGCCGTAAACGATGTCGACTAGCCGTTGGTCCTATTTACAGGATTAGTGGCGCAGCTAACGCATTAAGTCGACCGCCTGGGGAGTACGGCCGCAAGGTTAAAACTCAAATGAATTGACGGGGGCCCGCACAAGCGGTGGAGCATGTGGTTTAATTCGATGCAACGCGAAGAACCTTACCTACCCTTGACATCCAGAGAATCTGTTAGAGATAGTAGAGTGCCTTCGGGAGCTCTGAGACAGGTGCTGCATGGCTGTCGTCAGCTCGTGTCGTGAGATGTTGGGTTAAGTCCCGTAACGAGCGCAACCCTTATCCTTAGTTGCCAGCGAGTAATGTCGGGAACTCTAGGGAGACTGCCGGTGATAAACCGGAGGAAGGTGGGGACGACGTCAAGTCATCATGGCCCTTATGGGTAGGGCTACACACGTGCTACAATGGCCGGTACAGAGGGCTGCGAACTTGCGAAAGTAAGCAAATCCCAGAAAGCCGGTCCTAGTCCGGATTGGAGTCTGCAACTCGACTCCATGAAGTCGGAATCGCTAGTAATCGCGAATCAGAATGTCGCGGTGAATACGTTCCCGGGCCTTGTACACACCGCCCGTCACACCATGGGAGTGGGTTGCAAAAGAAGTGGGTAGTCTAACCTTCGGGAGGGCGCTCACCACTTTGTGATTCATGACTGGGGTGAAGTCGTAACAAGGTAGCCCTAGGGGAACCTGGGGCTGGATCACCTCCTTACAAATTGCAGCTAAACGCTGTCATGAGTGCCCACAACAAATTATTTTGATCACACGCAGTATGAGCCTAGGGCCTGTAGCTCAGTTGGTTAGAGCGCACCCCTGATAAGGGTGAGGTCGGTGGTTCGAGTCCACCCAGGCCCACCACCTTGCCGTGATGGTAAACGTGATGTGGCCTAGGGGACTTAAGCAAGAAACACTGGGGCTATAGCTCAGCTGGGAGAGCACCTGCCTTGCACGCAGGGGGTCAGCGGTTCGATCCCGCTTAGCTCCACCAATTCTATAACGTCTCGATTCTGAACAAAGAATCGTCAGAGACCTTATAGAATTGGTGCATTACATGCATTAATAGCTCTTTAACAATTTGGAAATCTGTAACAAAGTAACTTCATGGAATAAAACCATGAGGCTACTTAAAACGAGTTCAAGTGAACCGACACCGAGAAGGTCAAGCGAAACCGGCGTAAGCGGGTCTAGCCTAACACTCAACGTCAAGGTAAACAAGAATGAGTTCTCAAAAGCAGAAAAAGCGAATTAAGAAAGCTGATCGATATAACACAAAACAGCTCTTTATTAACTATTGTAACCAATAGCGAAAAGCAGACTTATTGGGGTTATATGGTCAAGTGAATAAGCGCATACGGTGGATGCCTAGGCAGTGAGAGGCGATGAAGGACGTTGTAGCATGCGATAAGTCTCGGGGAGTTTGCAAACTAACTTTGATCCGAGAATTTCCGAATGGGGAAACCCGGCCAGCATCAGCTGGTCACAGTACAGTGAATACATAGCTGTATTGAGCGAACCTGGGGAACTGAAACATCTAAGTACCCAGAGGAAAAGAAATCAACCGAGATTCCCTTAGTAGCGGCGAGCGAACGGGGATTAGCCCTTAAGTTGTACAGTTGTTAGTGGAACAGTCTGGAAAGTCTGGCGATACAGGGTGATAGCCCCGTACACGAAAACGCTGTGCAGTGAAATCGAGTAGGTCGGAGCACGTGAAACTTTGACTGAACATGGGGGGACCATCCTCCAAGGCTAAATACTCCTTACTGACCGATAGTGAACCAGTACCGTGAGGGAAAGGCGAAAAGAACCCCGGAGAGGGGAGTGAAATAGATCCTGAAACCGTATGCGTACAAGCAGTAGGAGCGGACCTGTTCCGTGACTGCGTACCTTTTGTATAATGGGTCAGCGACTTAATCTCAGTGGCAAGCTTAACCGAATAGGGGAGGCGTAGCGAAAGCGAGTCTTAATAGGGCGTTTAGTCGCTGGGATTAGACCCGAAACCGGGCGATCTATCCATGGCCAGGCTGAAGGTGGGGTAATACTTACTGGAGGGCCGAACCCACGTATGTTGAAAAATGCGGGGATGAGCTGTGGATCGGAGTGAAAGGCTAATCAAGCTCGGAGATAGCTGGTTCTCCTCGAAAGCTATTTAGGTAGCGCCTCGTGTATAACTGTTGGGGGTAGAGCACTGTTTCGGCTAGGGGGTCATCTCGACTTACCAACCCGATGCAAACTCCGAATACCAACAAGTTTGAGCACGGGAGACACACGGCGGGTGATAAGGTCCGTCGTGGAAAGGGAAACAGCCCAGACCGTCAGCTAAGGTCCCAAAATCTATGCTCAGTGGGAAACGATGTGGGAAGGCACAGACAGCCAGGAGGTTGGCTTAGAAGCAGCCATCCTTTAAAGAAAGCGTAATAGCTCACTGGTCGAGTCGGCCTGCGCGGAAGATTTACCGGGGCTAAGCATAGTACCGAAGCTACGGGTCACACTTTTAGTGTGGCGGTAGAGGAGCGTTCTGTACGCCTGCGAAGGTGAACTGAGAAGTTTGCTGGAGGTATCAGAAGTGCGAATGCTGACATGAGTAACGATAATGGGGGTGAAAAACCCCCACGCCGAAAATCCAAGGTTTCCTGCGCAACGCTAATCGACGCAGGGTTAGTCGGTACCTAAGGCGAGGCCGAAAGGCGTAGTCGATGGAAAGCAGGTTAATATTCCTGCACCAGTTGTAACTGCGATGGGGTGACGGAGAAGGCTAGGTCAGCTGACGGTTGGAAGTGTCAGTTTAAGCGAGTAGGGAGGGTTCTTAGGCAAATCCGGGAACCTATATTCTGAGACGTGATGACGAGTTGCTCTTCGGAGCGACGAAGTGATTGATGCCATGCTTCCAAGAAAACCTCTAAGCTTCAGGTTACAAGTAGCCGTACCCCAAACCGACACAGGTGGATGGGATGAGAATTCTAAGGCGCTTGAGAGAACTCGGCTGAAGGAACTAGGCAAAATGGTACCGTAACTTCGGGAGAAGGTACACCCCAAGTAGGTGAAGGCACTTGCTGCTGGAGTTGAAAGGGGTTGCAATAAATTGGTGGCTGCGACTGTTTAGCAAAAACATAGCACTCTGCAAACTCGAAAGAGGAAGTATAGGGTGTGACGCCTGCCCGGTGCTGGAAGGTTAATTGATGGGGTTATCTTCGGAGAAGCTCTTGATCGAAGCCCCAGTAAACGGCGGCCGTAACTATAACGGTCCTAAGGTAGCGAAATTCCTTGTCGGGTAAGTTCCGACCTGCACGAATGGCGTAACGATGGCCACACTGTCTCCAGCCGAGACTCAGTGAAATTGAAATTGCGGTGAAGATGCCGTATACCCGCGGCTAGACGGAAAGACCCCGTGAACCTTTACTATAGCTTTGCACTGGACTTTGAACCTATTTGTGTAGGATAGGTGGGAGGCTTTGAAGCAGGAACGCCAGTTCTTGTGGAGCCAACCTTGAAATACCACCCTGGTATGTTCGAAGTTCTAACCTAGGTCCGTTATCCGGATTGGGGACAGTGTATGGTGGGTAGTTTGACTGGGGCGGTCTCCTCCTAAAGAGTAACGGAGGAGCACGAAGGTACCCTCAGCCTGGTCGGAAATCAGGCGATGAGTGCAATGGCATAAGGGTGCTTGACTGCGAGACGGACAAGTCGAGCAGGTACGAAAGTAGGTCATAGTGATCCGGTGGTTCTGTATGGAAGGGCCATCGCTCAACGGATAAAAGGTACTCCGGGGATAACAGGCTGATACCGCCCAAGAGTTCATATCGACGGCGGTGTTTGGCACCTCGATGTCGGCTCATCACATCCTGGGGCTGAAGCAGGTCCCAAGGGTATGGCTGTTCGCCATTTAAAGTGGTACGCGAGCTGGGTTCAGAACGTCGTGAGACAGTTCGGTCCCTATCTGCCGTGGGCGTTTGAGATTTGAGGGAAGCTGCTCCTAGTACGAGAGGACCGGAGTGGACGAACCTCTGGTGTTCCGGTTGTCACGCCAGTGGCATTGCCGGGTAGCTATGTTCGGACAGGATAACCGCTGAAAGCATCTAAGCGGGAAGCCCCTCCCAAGATGAGATCTCACTGGGACTATAAGTCCCCTGAAGGGCCGTCGAAGACTACGACGTTGATAGGCACGGTGTGGAAGCGCAGTAATGTGTGAAGCTAACGTGTACTAATTGCCCGTGAGGCTTGACCATATAACACCCAATCAGTTTGAGTAAGTGTTATAAAAGCAGCTTATTATCGCAAGCTAAAGAGAGCTAACGTTACAGATTTCCAACACTCGGCATTAACCTGCCCAGTGAAGACGGTCGATTAAGCAATCCCAGCCAAAAGCTGAAGAAGCCAACCGACCACACCAGTTTGCTTGGTGACCATAGCGAACGTGAACCACCCGATCCCATCCCGAACTCGGAAGTGAAACCGTTTAGCGCCGATGATAGTGTGGCAGTTTGCCATGCGAAAGTAGGGAATTGCCAAGCTCTTAAATTAAAAACCCAAGCCCAAACGCTTGGGTTTTTTTTGCCTGAATTTAGGCAAGCGCCGGGTATCACGGCGACATTAGTTTTACAGCGGTTATGGCAATCAGCAGGAATCATGACCCAATGACCTTGTTGGTCGATTGGGTTATCGGAAAAGACCGGTTGAATGATACTCCTTGCTTTTTGAAGATTGGGTGAGGTTGAACAACGGGCGTTGAGAAATAGCATACTAATCTTCATTCTCGCTTTGTGCTGAAAAGCTTGGTTGTGAGCCTTGTTTCGTGTGTCAATTTGGGTGCAACTGTTACTGACACGGAGTGCGGGGAGAATCAATTC
>scf_100011_pt571 | contig 28720 bp, 30 predicted proteins | sample Micenr1anaerobic_FD_49594 | JGI IMG/M metagenome (IMG submission 49594) | reverse complement strand
GTCACCGAGTTGATGGGCGTGACGTTCTATTGTCATTTATATCATTTGTTTGATGAAGTACTGGCCGATGAACCGGAAGTACGCGACCGTTTAAAAGAATTGCTGGATGAAATTACCATTGATGAAGTGGCGCATGTCGGACAACGAAGAAATTTTGTCGGGCCGATAGGCATCAAAGTCTCAAAATGGCTGGTTAAGCCTTTTTATACGATGTTCTTTAATGATATTCCTGAAGTCGGGCAATTGTTTGACGTTGAGCAGATGATTAAAGACGGCGTCGCTTTTGATTTTAATGAATTACCTGAGTATATGATTGAACGCAGTTGGATTCCTTCATACTGCAAAGCTTAAAAAACAGACTGTCCTTGAACCTTTCGCTAGACTCCCTATGTTTTTAATTCCTGATCCCGTAGTTCGTTTTTTCACCGCATGGCGTCCCCGCCGCATTTTTACGCGTTCACCGAACGATTAATGCCGTGGCTGGTGGTTATTTTCCTGCTGCTAACCGCCGCAGGTCTTTACGGCGGATTGTATCTTGCACCGGCGGATTACCAGCAGGGCGACAGCTATCGTATTATCTATATTCATGTACCCAGTGCCTGGATGTCGTTATTCATTTATGTGGTCATGGCGGTTGCAGGGGCAATAGGCCTGGTCTGGCGCATCAAACTGGCGGAGATTGTGGCGATCAGCAGCGCGCCGGTCGGGGCCAGCTTCACCTTTATCGCGCTGGTGACCGGTTCCTTGTGGGGCAAGCCGATGTGGGGAACCTGGTGGGTCTGGGATGCGCGGTTAACGTCCGAATTGATATTGCTGTTTTTGTATCTCGGGGTCATCGGGCTTTACGGTGCAATAGACGACAAGCGTACCGCGTCCAGAGCCGTGGCTATTTTGGCCCTGGTCGGCGTGGTCAATATCCCGATTATCCATTATTCCGTCGAGTGGTGGAATACGCTGCATCAAGGCCCTACGGTAACGAAAATGGATAAGCCGTCCATTCATGTCAGCATGCTGATACCGTTGTTGCTGATGGCGGTAGCGTTCAAATTTTATTACCTGATCGCGATGTTGCAGCGGGCGCGTACCGAATTGTTGCTGCGCGAACGCAATGCGCAGTGGGTTAAGAACATGATATCGGAGTCAAAATAATGACGATGCAGGAATTTTTCGCAATGGGCGGTTACGCCTTTTATGTCTGGACCTCTTACGGCCTGACTTTAATCGTGCTGCTTGCCAATATTATTATTCCGGTGGCGCAACGCAGACAGTTCTTACGTTCCTTGGCGCTCAAGCAAAAACGGCAGTAAATCATGAAACCAGCCAGAAAACAGCGTTTAATGCTTATCGGCCTGATGGTCATCGGAGCGGGGCTTGCCACCGGCTTCGCGCTTAAGTCCTTTAATGAAAATTTGATGTACTTTTTTTCGACCACCGATGTCGTGGAAGGCAAGGCCCCAAAAGACACCTTGTTTCGTTTGGGCGGCATGGTCATTAAAGGCTCTGTGGAAAGGCCGAATGACGGACTGATGGTGCGCTTTAAACTGACCGATTTCAGTAAGGATGTGACCGTCGAGTACACGGGCATCCTGCCGGACTTGTTCAGGGAAGGACAGGGCATTGTTGCTCACGGCAAGTTAAATGCACAGGGCGTTTTTATCGCCGAAGAAGTGCTGGCCAAGCATGATGAAAATTACATGCCGCCGGAAGTAAAAGACAGTTTGAAAAACAAATCAGCGCCAGTTACAGGCCAAAAATCATGATTGCAGAGTTGGGACATTTTTCACTGATTCTGGCCTTATGCATGGCTGTTATTTTGGGGATATTGCCGATCATCGGCGCTTCCCGATCCATATCCGGCTGGATCGCCGTAGCAAGGCCTGCCGCATTTGGGCAACTGTTCTTCATGGTCGTTTCCTACGGCTGTCTGACTTATGGGTTCTTGACCCATGATTTTTCGGTCAAATACATTGCGACTAATTCCAATACCGCATTGCCGGTTTTGTATCTGGTTTCCGGTGTCTGGGGCGCGCATGAAGGCTCGTTATTACTTTGGGCGTTGGTTTTATCCGGCTGGACGGGCTTGGTTGCGATGTTCAGTCGCGCCATTCCTGACGCCACCGTTGCCCGCGTTTTAGGGGTGATGGGGCTGGTCTCTATCGGTTTTATCCTGTTTTTATTATTGACGTCCAATCCGTTTGAGCGGCTGTTTCCTGCGCCGTTGGAAGGACGAGACTTAAATCCCTTGTTGCAGGATCCGGGCTTGGCGATACATCCGCCGATGCTTTATATGGGTTATGTCGGTTTTTCCGTGGCTTTTGCTTTTGCCATTGCCGCCTTGCTTGAAGGTAGGCTGGATGCGGCCTGGGCGCGCTGGTCAAGACCTTGGACCAACATCGCGTGGATGTTTTTAACTATCGGCATCGCCTTGGGCAGCTGGTGGGCTTATTACGAACTGGGCTGGGGCGGCTGGTGGTTTTGGGATCCTGTCGAAAACGCCTCATTCATGCCCTGGCTGGTCGGCACGGCGTTGATTCATTCCCTGGCGGCCACTGAGAAACGCGGCGCGTTTAAAACATGGACGGTATTGCTGGCGATTTTTGCGTTTTCCTTAAGCTTGCTGGGCACATTTCTGGTCCGGTCCGGCGTATTAACCTCAGTACATGCGTTTGCCAGCGATCCGGCAAGAGGCCTGTTTATCCTGATATTTCTGGCTGTCGTGGTAGGTGGCTCATTATTGCTGTATGCGATAAGAGCGCCCTACGTTAAGAGCAGCGCGACCTTTGAATTGGTTTCAAAAGAATCGGCGATATTGCTGAACAATGTGCTGTTAGTGGTAACGGCTTCCAGTATTTTGTTGGGCACCTTGTATCCGCTGGTGATTGACGCGTTGGGCTTGGGCAAGATTTCGGTCGGCCCTCCGTACTTTAATGCCGTATTCATTCCGTTAATGGCGCCGCTGGCGATTGCCGTGGGCTTGGGCATGTTGTTGCGCTGGAAAAGAGACAATATCAACGTGATTGCCTTGCGGGTGCGCTGGATCGTTTTGGCCTGCGTCTCCGGCGGATTGCTGATTCCGTTGGGCATGCCGTTTTATTCCTGGGGCGCGGTATTGGGCTTAACGCTGGCGTTATGGACGGTTGCGATTACCGTGATGTCTTTTGTTGATCGCATGGGGCCGCAGGGATTCTCATGGCAACGGCTGCAAACCGTACCGGCCGGTTTTTACGGCATGACCGTGGCGCATCTGGGCATTGCCGTATTTGTGATAGGCATTACCCTGACGTCCGTTTACAGTGTCGAAAAAGATGTCCGCATGGCGCCTGACGATACGCTGGATATGTCCGGCTATATTTTTGAATTTCACGGCGTAAAACAGACCAAGGGACCTAACTATATTGCCGAACAGGCTTTTGTAACAGTCAGTTACGAAGGCAAGCAGGTCGCCAAACTGGAGCCGCAAAAACGGGTTTACCAAGTGCAAAAAATGCCGATGACCGAAGCGGCTATCGATGCCGGATTGTTTCGAGATTTATTCGTTGCGATAGGCGAACCGCTGGGCGACAAGGGCGCATGGAGCATGAGGATTTATTACAAGTCATTTATCCGCTGGATTTGGCTGGGCGCACTGTTCATGGCTGCGGGCGGTTTAATCGCAGCGTGTGATAGACGGTATAAAACGCCATTGCCAAGCAAGAACTTGGGTGCGAGCGAGGTACCGGCCGATGCTTAAGTACATCCTTCCTTTATTATTGTTTATCGTTATGGCGGTGTTTTTGGCGCTGGGCTTAAACCTTCATCCCAGTGAGATTCCTTCGCCGTTGATCAACAAACCGGCTCCGGAGTTTTCTGCGCCCAAGCTTCAAGCGCCCGAAGAAAAATTAACGCCCGCCGATTTAAAAGGCAAGGTCTGGCTGTTTAATGTCTGGGCATCGTGGTGTGTATCATGCCGTTCCGAGCATCCGGTACTCAACCAATTGGCCCAAGCCAAAGCCGCCATTATTGTCGGCTTAAATTACAAGGATGAGCCTGAAGCCGCCTTAGGTTGGCTGGCGCAATTAGGCAATCCTTACGATGTCAGCATCATGGATCAGGATGGCCGCATCGGCATAGACTGGGGCGTTTACGGTGTGCCGGAAACCTTCGTGATCGATAAACAGGGCGTGGTTCGATATAAGCATACCGGTCCCGTTACACCTGAAGATGTGCAGCAAGTATTCCTACCTTTGATCGCCAAGTTACAAGCCGAAAATTAATGAAGCATTTATCTATCATTTTTCTGTTAATACTGTCCGGCATCGCTTGCGCCGGTGTCGAATTCCGGCAGTTTGCCAATCCTGAACAGCAAGAGGCTTATGAAACGCTGACCTCGGAACTGCGCTGTCTGGTCTGCCAAAACCAGACCATCGCCGATTCCAATGCGGAACTGGCCGCGGATTTGCGCAGACAAGTCTACGAAATGCTGCAACAAGGCAAATCAAAGCAGGACATAGCCCAATTTATGACCGATCGATACGGCGATTTCGTTTTATACAATCCGCCCTTTAAGCTCAAGACCGGTCTGTTGTGGATGGGGCCGGTGGTGTTTTTGCTAATCGGTTTGATTGCTGTGTTTTTGTTTGCGCGGCGTAAAAAAACCGCCTCCGTCCTGCATTCCAACACAGGGAACGAGAACGCTGAGAAATTGGCAAAAATCCGTAATTTGTTAGAGAAAGGTGATCAGTCTTGAATATGCTATTTTTGCTTATCGTCAGCGTACTGATCTTAATCGCTTTTCTGATTGTGCTGCCGCCGTTGTGGAGAATCCCCCCGCCCCCCTTTTTTAAAGAGGGGAGAAAAGGATCCACTCCCCCTTTAGCAAAGGAGATCCGGTTGCCGAGTTGCAGACCAGGATCAGCGCAATATCGCCATTGCCAGGCAACGATTGGCTGAGCTTAAGGAACAACTGCAAGCAGGCGCATTAACTCAGGCACTTTATGACGAGCAGCTGGTCGAACTTGAACAGGCCTTGAGCGATGATCTCGATATAGATAGCCATGTCAACGAAGCACCGTCGCAAGGCCGGTGGATAGCGCTGGTACTGGTTTTGGCAATCCCTTTTGTGGCGGGATCGCTTTATTGGACACTGGGCAACTATCAGTCATTAACGCAGGAAAATCAAACAGCGGCGGCAAATCAGGCAGTACCCGAACTGGAGAAAATGAAAAGCATGGTTGCCGGGCTTGCGGAGCGCCTGAAAGAACAGCCGGACGATGCGATGGGCTGGACGATGTTAGGCCGGTCCTACAAGTATTTGCAGCAATATCCTCAAGCCGCCGAAGCGTTTGAACACGCCTACAAGTTAATAGGCGAGCAGCCGGAAATCATGCTGCTTTACGCCGATGCCCTGGCCTTTTCCAACAATGAGCAGCTGGCCGGAAAACCATCAGAACTGGTGTTTAAAGCCTTGGCGATGGAGCCCAATAACGTGACCGGCCTGTGGCTGGGCGGCATGGCAAAAGCGCAAGCAGGCGATTTTGCAGCGGCAATGGATTTGTGGACAAAATTGGAAGCGCAGCTGCCTCAGGGTTCGGAAGCCCAACGGGAGATACAGGTGCTGTTGGCAAAGCTTGCAACGCAGATGCCGGAAGGCGCTATTCAAGCGGAAGCAAAACCTGTGCAACCGGTTGCGACACTTCCGCCATCATCGGCAGTCGCGAGTATTGATGTTCAGGTGAGCTTGGCGCCCGAGTTGCAAAAATCGGCCAATCCCGGCGATACCGTCTTTATTTATGCTCAGGCATTATCCGGCCCCAAAATGCCGCTGGCTATCGTGCGTAAACAGGTTTCCGAATTGCCGTTAACCGTCAACTTGACTGATGCGATGGCGATGATGCCGACCATGAAGTTATCGAATTTCGAGCAAGTCAAACTGCTGGCGCGCATTTCCAAATCCGGCGATGCGATGCAACAGCCCGGCGACTTGATCGGCATCATCGAACAGGTAGCGTTGACTGATAAAAGCCTTAAAAAATAGTCATCAACAGTTCAATAAAATGATGGATCAATCTATAAAATTCGATTTAGGCCTTATCAATCGTTACGATAAGGCCGGTCCCCGTTATACCTCTTATCCGACCGCATTGGAGCTGCACGAAGGCTTCGGCGACAAGGAATATCGCCAACACATAGCAAAATCCAATGCCGCCGGCGGGCCGCTGTCGCTGTATTTTCATATTCCTTTTTGCGACACCGTCTGCTTTTATTGCGCCTGCAATAAAATCGTCACCAAAAACCGCAAACATGCGGAACCGTATTTGGCGAATCTGTGCAAAGAAATTGCGATGCAGGGCGATTTGTTCGACTCCAACCGAGTCGTGAATCAATTGCACTGGGGCGGGGGAACGCCGACTTTTTTAAGCTACGAGCAGATGACAACGCTGATGGCGGTCACCCGTGAGCATTTTCACTTAAGGGATGACGACAAGGGCGAATATTCGATTGAAGTCGATCCCCGTGAAACCAACGGCCAGACCATGAAGCAACTGCGCGAACTGGGCTTTAACCGGGTCAGTTTGGGTTTGCAGGATTTCGATCCGGCTGTGCAAAAAGCCGTCAATCGCCTGCAAAGCGAAGAGCAGACGTTCAGCGTTTTAGAGGCGGCCAGAGCCGAGGGTTTTCGCTCGACCAATATCGACTTGATCTACGGCCTGCCGCTGCAAACGGTGGAGACCTTCGCCCTTACGCTGGATAAAATCCTGGCTGTGTCGCCGGATCGTTTTTCGATCTTCAACTACGCGCACATGCCGACACGGTTTAAAACCCAGCGCCAGATTAACGACGCCGATATGCCGAGCCCCGACGTGAAGCTGGCTATTTTGCAGATGGTCGGGCAAAGGCTCACCGACGCCGGTTACGTTTATATCGGCATGGATCACTTCGCCAAACCCGATGACGAATTGGCCGTGGCCCAGCGCGATGGGCATTTGTATCGCAACTTCCAGGGCTATTCCACGCATTCGGATTGCGATCTGGTGGGTTTGGGGATTACTTCGATCGGCAGGGTAGGCGATGCCTATATCCAGAATGTCAAAGAACTGGAGGAGTACGATCAATTGATCAGTCAGGGACAATTGCCGGTATTTAAAGGCGTCGAGCTGGATGATGACGACAAACTGCGCCGCGCCGTGATTACCCAACTGATTTGCCATTTCGATTTAAGCTTCGCCGCTATCGAGCAGCAGTTCGCCATTCACTTTACCGATTATTTTGCTCAGGAACTTGAGGCATTAGCGCCGATGCAGGCCGACGGTTTGCTGGTTGTATCCGCGGAAGGCATCAAGGTGTTATCTTCAGGCCGTCTATTGATCCGCAATATCTGCATGGTATTCGACAAGTATCTGGCGCAAAAACAACAGCAGTTTTCAAAAGTTATTTAAGTCGCCTTATGAATGAAGATCGATTAATCGAATTGGAAATAAAAGCTGCCTATCAGGAAGATTTACTGCAGGCGTTGAATAAGATAGTCGCCGGGCATCAGCAACAGATAGGGCGCTTGGAAGCCACTTGCAGAATGCTCAACGATCGGATTAAAAGCCTGTCTGCTGAGGGTAGCGGCGGGGAAAGTATTGAGGAAGTGCCGCCGCATTATTAGTCGTTGAGCGAGTTTCTTAACCCTCACGGCGAAAGCGCCGCAGAGGTGGTCCTACGTGTCGTATTTTTTAGACAACTGCAATAATACAAAAACCGCCCCCGTTCCTCCGTCTTTAGGCGGTGCGGAGCAAAAGGCCTGAACGTCTTGGTGTTGCCTCAGCCATACGTTGAGGTTGTTTTTGAGTACGGGGTGGTTGTCGGCCGAACGATAGCCTTTACCATGGACGATATGTACGCAACGGCAGCCGTCTTCTACACAGGCATGCAGAAAATGCAGCAGTTGCCGTTTTGCCTCATTGCTGTTCAGTCCGTGCAGGTCAATTTCCGCATCCAGTCCAAACTGCCCTTTGCGCAGTTTTTTTAAGACATTATGCTGCAGTCCCGGAGCTGTAAAACTCAGCGAGTCTTCGAGTCCCACTTTTTCAACATCAAATCCGGCTGCACCGTCTAAGTGTTCCTCCACGTCAACGGCCTGCGATTTGGGGAATGGCTTGGGTTTATTATCTTCCGTTAACAGCACTTTATCGCTTTTTACAGCGAGTACTTTACCGATAGTGATACGAAATAAATCGCTGTCTTCTGGAGTAAGGTTTTTTTTGCCACGAAAGCTGATTTTGTTGTGTATTGTTGCTAATATGGTCGATTTTATAGCTTAATCGGCTTCAGGGCGATTGATAATGCATATTTTGTTAAGTAATGATGATGGCTACTTGGCTGAAGGACTTATTGCATTAGCCAATGCATTAGGTGGACATGCCGAAATATCGGTAGTAGCTCCGGATAGAAACCGCAGTGCGGCGAGTAATTCGTTAACGCTGGAAATGCCGTTACGCGCTTATACAATGGATAACGGCTTTATTAAAGTTGACGGTACACCCACCGACTGCGTGCATTTGGCAATAACCGGCTTGCTGGAAAATGAACCGGATATGGTCTTTGCCGGGATTAACCATGGCTCCAATTTGGGTGATGATGTACTTTACTCAGGGACTGTTGCGGCGGCAACCGAAGGGCGTTTTTTAGGTTTGCCCGCCGTCGCCATTTCGTTGGCGGGCGCTAACCCAATTCATTTTGAAACCGCCGCACATGTTGCGGTAACGCTGTTGCAACAATTGATTAATCATCCCTTACCGCAAGACACCATTCTTAATGTCAATGTGCCGGATGTCGCGATTAAAGACTTAAAAGGCTATCAGGCAACCCGGTTGGGGCAGCGGCATAAATCGGAGCCGGTCATCAAGAGTGAAGATCCTCGCGGCCGTATTATTTATTGGGTAGGCCCGCCGGGAGCGGAACAGGATGCAGGTCCCGGAACTGATTTTTATGCCATTAATGCAGGTTTCGTGTCGGTTACCCCGTTACAGCTGGATTTGACCTGGTATGAACGGATTAATGATTTAAAGACATGGCTGCCCAAGGAGCATGATTTATGATTCAAAGCCTGCAAGGAATAGGCATGACCTCTTCGCGCACCCGTGAGCGCATGATCAATCGGTTAATGGAGCAAGGCATCCGAAGCAATAAAGTTCTGGATGTCATACGCAATACGCCCCGGCATATTTTTATGGACGAGGCCTTGGCCAGCCGCGCTTATGAAGATACCGCACTGCCGATCGGTTACAACCAGACGATTTCCCAGCCTTATATCGTCGCAAAAATGACAGAGCTGCTGCTGGCCTCATCAGGCCGATTAGAAAAAGTCTTGGAAATAGGCACCGGCTGCGGCTACCAGACGGCAATCCTGGCGCAACTGGTCAATCATGTCTACTCCGTTGAAAGAATCGCGCCGTTGCAGAAAAAAGCCAAAGATCGGTTGTGGGATTTAAAGCTCAAGAATGTCAGTTACTTGCACAGCGATGGCGGCTGGGGGTGGCAGGATCATGCGCCGTATGATGGTATTCTGGTTGCTGCCGCACCGCCTGAAATACCGGAAATGCTGTTGCAACAAATGGCTGTCGGCGGAGTGATGGTTATTCCCATTGGCAAAGGCAGCAGCCAGCAGCTACAGAGAGTCACGCGCACAGAAGGCGGCTATGAAGTTGAGAGATTGGAGCCGGTTGTTTTTGTGCCTTTTTTATCTGGAAGGAAATAAACATTTTTCAATAAATGCATGACATAACCTTTTGCATAATCCTCATTTTTTTCGGCACATAACGAATGTGATGGCGACCATGTCCACCCCAGCCCTATAAAGCTCGGTTTTGTGGGATGTTCGGTGACAGCATTGCCGTGACTACAAGTTAACCTTCACAGCAAAAAAATCCGGTTTGAACTGTGCGGATTTTGGGCGATGTTTTACCAATGCCTTACAAAGGCTTTTACCATTGCCGCTATTGTGCGGAACGCGGTGTTTTGTGTCTCTTTTGGGTAGGGAATCCCCTGCCTATTCTACGGTGTCTTTTGTTGCGAATTACCCTAAAAAAATCAACAGTCTTGTCTGTTGAATGCGACGAATACTGATCAACAACATAAAAATCTGCATTAATTCGTGTCCTGGTTATCATTTCTCTTTTATTGAAGTCATTAACGGTGATTGGCGTGTTATTTTTGAGAGAAAGTAAGCAATTATAGAATTTTCTGTGCGCCGATTTAAGGTTAAGATCGGTTCTTATGAAAATGAACTTTGACTCAAAAAAGATTTTGGTAATCGAGGATCAAGCGATCATACGAGAAACCATTAAACACATACTGTATTCATTGGGTGTGCGGCACATCGTTGAAGCGGGAACCGGCGTTAATGGCATAGTGGAGATGAGGCGCAGTCAATTCGATATTGTCCTCTGCGATTATAATCTTGGCGATGGGAAAAATGGCCAGCAGGTTCTGGAAGAAGCAAAGCATTTTAAGCTACTGTCGTTTAATGCTGTTTTTATAATGATTACCGTTGAGCAGAGTAAGAACATGGTGCTTAGCGCCCTCGACTGCAAGCCAGATGATTACTTGATAAAGCCTTTTAACCGGTTGCAACTTTCAACCCGGATCGAACGATGTATTGTCCGCAAGGAATATCTTGCCAGTATTGAACGTGAAATAGATATAGGCAATATTTATCAGGCGATACAAAACTGTGAAAAGCTGCTTCAGCAGGGCAATAAAAAAACCCGCTTACATGTATTGAAGATACGCGCCGACTTAGCCCTTGTCATCAGGGATTTCAAGGCGGCCAAGAAAATTTATCAGGAGATACTGCAGGAAAGAGATATTCCCTGGGCTAAGTTGGGTATGATTGTGATCGTTTTTTTTGACGGCAATTATGAGCAGGCTGTTGAGTCTCTTCAGCAGTTTATCGGTCAATATCCTATGATGCTGGAGGCTTATGACTGGTTGGCAAAATCGTACGAAGCCTTGGGTAACAATGAAGAGGCGTTAATCACGCTTAACTTGGCGATTGATCTTTCACCTCAAACTATTTTAAGGCAGCAACGACTGGCCTTGTTGGCTGACAAGACTGAAAACATTGAAGTTGCAAAAAAAGCCTATAAAGCAGCGGTTAACCTGGGCAAGCATTCTGTATATGGATCATCCAGTGATTTTTCAGGTTTGGCTAAAGCCCACTTAAAATCCAATTCAGCCGGTGATGCATTAAAGATATTGAATGATATGAATAAATGTTTTTTCAATGACCCGGATTCAAGGCTTAGAGCTGCAATATTGGAAATCGAGATCCAAAAAGCAAAAAATAATGGTGTAGTGGCGCAGAAACCTTATGAAAAGGCATTTAAACTAAACGAGCAATTCGGTAAGCAAATAGCCAGAGAACTGCGTCTGGAAATGGCAAAAATCAGTCATCTGAGCGGAGCCAGTGAAATGACTGATGAAATTCTTGCGGATTTAATTAAAACCAACATTGATGACAAATACTTTATCGGTGAGATCGACAAAATGTGCAACGCATTTATCGGTGATAATTATGCGAACGATTTGATTGGTCGGATAAAACAGGAGTTAGTTGATATTAATAACGAAGGGGTCAATTTATTTAAAGAAGGCAGAATTAAAGATGCTCTCGCAATTTTTGAAGATGCCGTCGAAAAAATGCCTAATAACCAGGCAATCACTTTAAGTCTGCTGAAAATCATTATCCACGATCTTAAAACATCTAAACCCGATCCCAAAAAAACCATGCTTGTTCAGTCCTATATTAATAAAGCCATTAAAATAGGCGTTCCCCACGATCAAATTGGCAGTATTCAGCTGGAACTAGATAAAATTCAATATCAAAATCCATTAACCCAAAAGTCATAGTTTGCCTTATTAGGGAAGGTTGTGAGCTTTGTGAGCAATTGATTTTTTCAGGATTGCTGATCGCGGACCGGCGATAAACAAAATGTAGATGATTTGCTGGGTAAATATACGGGGGATGGTGCGGAGTATAGAGATGTGTAGCCGGGCAGCGAACTGCCCGGCGTACCTTTCTAGCTTATTTCTTTTTGTTACGTTCGTTCACTTCTTTAATGACTTCTTCCGACACGTTCTTCGGGCACGGTAAATAGTGCGAGAATTCCATGGAGAACTGACCGCGACCAGAGGTCATGGTGCGTAAGTCACCGATGTAACCGAACATTTCGCTCAGCGGTACATCAGATTTGATACGAACCCCAGTTGCACCCGCGTCCTGAGACTTGATCATGCCGCGACGACGGTTAAGGTCGCCGATAACATCACCAACGTGATCCGATGGAGTGAAAGTATCAACTTTCATGATCGGTTCGATCAGTTGCGGCCCTGCTTTCGGAATCGATTGACGGAACGCCGCTTTCGCAGCAATTTCAAATGCAATCGCAGAGGAGTCAACTGCGTGGAAGCCACCGTCGGTTAAGATAACTTTAAAGTCCAAGCAAGGGAATCCGGCCAGTACGCCTTTATCCAGCATACTTTTAAAGCCTTTTTCAACTGCCGGCCAGTATTCACGCGGTACGTTACCGCCGGTAACCGCTGATTCAAATACAAAACCAGTGCCGGGCTCGCCAGGCTCGATGATGTAGTTGATCTTGCCGTATTGGCCTGAACCGCCCGATTGTTTCTTATGGGTGTATTCGTCTTCAACCGATTTGGTAATGGTTTCGCGGTAGGCCACCTGAGGCTTGCCGACGATAACGTCAACGCCGTGGGTACGTCTTAAGATGTCGACTTTAATGTCAAGATGCAGCTCACCCATGCCTTTAAGAATGGTTTCGCCACTGTCTTCATCGGTCTCAACGTGGAAAGATGGATCTTCCTGGATCATTTTGCCCAGCGCGATACCCATTTTTTCGGAAGCCGCTTTGTCTTTCGGTGAAATCGCTAATGAGATAACGGGATCAGGGAAGACCATCGGTTCCAATGTAGCCGGGAATTTCGGGTCACACAATGTATGGCCGGTTTGTACGTTCTTCATGCCCAATACCGCAACAATATCACCTGCTTGAGCAGAATCAAGTTCATTACGGGTATCGGCGTGCATTTCCACGATACGACCGATACGCTCGGTTTTACCGGTGAAGGTGTTCAGTACTGAAGTGCCTTTTTCCAGTTTGCCGGAGTAAATACGCAGGAACGTCAACGCACCAAAACGGTCATCCATGATTTTGAATGCCAGTGCGCGTAGCGGTTTGTTTTCATCGACGATAGCAAAGGTACCGGTTGGGTTGCCTTCCAGATCGACTTCAGGCTGTGGTTTAACTTCTGTCGGGCAAGGCAGGTAATCGATAACACCGTCAAGTACCAGCTGCACGCCTTTATTTTTGAAAGACGAACCGCAGAAAGTCGGGAAGAAATCCAGATTGATCGTGCCTTTGCGGATACAACGTTTGATAGTGTCAATATCGGGCTCTTCGCCTTCAAGATATTTTTCCATGACATCGTCGAATTGATCGGCAACCTGATCGATCATTTTTTCGCGCCATTTTTCAGTATCAGCCACCATGTCGGCAGGAATGTCTTTGATTTCGTAGTTCATTGGATCGCCGGAATCATCCCATATCCAGGCTTTGCGCGTTAAGATATCGACTACGCCTGAGAATTGGTCTTCAGTACCGATAGGCAAGGTCATCACCAACGGCACGGCGCCAAGCACCTCTTCAACTTGCTTAACCACGCGATAGAAGTCAGCGCCGATGCGATCCAGTTTGTTGATATAGATAACGCGCGCTACTTCGGAATCGTTGGCATAACGCCAGTTGGTTTCCGATTGGGGTTCTACACCGCCTGAACCGCAGAAAACGCCGATACCGCCGTCAAGAACTTTCAGTGAACGATAAACTTCAATAGTAAAGTCAACGTGCCCTGGGGTGTCGATGATATTAAAACGGTAGTCTTTCCAGAAACAGGTCGTCGCAGCAGACTGAATGGTGATGCCGCGTTCTTGCTCCTGTTCCATGAAGTCAGTGGTTGCCGCGCCATCGTGTACTTCACCGATTTTGTGGATTTTACCGGTAAGTTTTAAAATCCGCTCGGTAGTCGTTGTTTTACCGGCATCGACGTGAGCGAAGATGCCGATGTTTCTGTAATGCGCTAAATCTGTCATGTTTTTACTCTAAAGTTGGGCATAAAAAACTTTTTTGGTGACCGCTCTCAGTCAGTGTTCAAACTATGAACGCTTACTGAGGACTCGTACCGGGGCGGTGGGCTACATATCATAACCGCAGTCACACAACCTAAGACCGCGGTGGCGGGTAGCCATCGGAGTGGATGAAATGCGTCGGGTACATGCGGGTAGCTCAAAGCCGAGTGAGGTGCATTTATTTGAGTCACCATCGCTGCTCACTCGTCCAGCTTCGAAAGCCTACCATTTTAACCTAAAAACTTTATAAAAACATAGAAAACCCATGTGTTATGTTGTAGCCACATTAAAATGGCTGAATCTATTTAGTCATTTGATGTCAGGATATTGAACAAGGACAACCTTGGAACCTTGATGGTACAGTCCCAAGCGTTTTTAGATGCATAAAGACGGGCTGTGTAATGACTATATATTTTTAGTAATAGTCCTGATGGTTTCTGGCATTGCCTGCATGGATGTCGGTAAGGGGCGTGAGCCGGAGCGGAAGCTTTGTTGATCGGCAAGGGTAGGCATTGGATATTATTTTTTATAAATAATGTCATAAGATAAGAGGTGGTCGAATCCGGTTGTCGTCTCCGTTCATAAGCTGTGATCGAAGAGTGCTGCGTAAAAGTGTATGAATAAAAATTTAGCTATATATAATTCAACTAAAATGTCGTAAAAACAGCTACATTTACTGATATGCTATTGTAAAATATTCGATTGAAAGCAGGAGGTTCAGATTATGATTGTCGCTGATATTATGACCGCTAATCCGGTTACGGTTAACATGGATACCGAGCTATTGGTTATCAAGGACATTTTCGATCATGTCTATTTTCATCATCTGCTGGTTGAAAATGAATCGGACAAAACGATTGCCGGCGTTATTTCGGATCGTGATTTGTTGAGTGCTTTAAGCCCTTATATTCATACAGCTTCTGAAACATTACGCGATATAGAAACGTTACAAAAACGTGCTCATCAAATCATGTCACGCCAGATCGATACCGTGACACCCACAACCGATTGCAACATCGCTGTACAAAAAATGTTGGATGCGGATATATCCTGTCTGCCTGTCGTCGGCGATGACAAGGTTATTCTGGGTATCGTTACCTGGAAAGATTTCTTAACACACTATTTAAAACAACAATCCCCGAAAACTATAAGTGCCCTGTTATGAAACATGATTGGCGTAATGACCGCAATCAATAGCGGCAGTAACACATTGTGTCTTTGCTTGTTTTGGCAGGGCTTAAGGTTAAGGTATTACAGGTAAAAAAACAAATGACACCGACGAACGATCCTCTAAGTCTCAATTTAATAGACATGAGCATGGAAGTAGTATCCCCCAAAATTATAGCGGAACCCCTTACTCTTCATGGATGGACGCATGTGCTGTGTAATGAAGAAATGCCGATATTTTCCAATACTGCGCTAAGTATTCATGATATTTTGAGTGATGACAGGAAAGGCGCCATGGAATTGGCATCTGTTATTTTGCAGGACCCGAATCTGACGGTTAAGTTATTAAAAATCAGCAACACTCCCCATTACAATCCTTCTCGCCAGAAAATGGTGACTGTGTCGCGGGCCATTATCATGATTGGTTCCGATGTTATCCGTGAATTAACGCTGGTTTGTTCTTTTTTTGAATCCATTCTATCCGCGGTCAACAAACAACAGGCCAACGAAGAAATAGCCCAAGCCATTCATGCAGCGGTACACGCCAAGTCCATAGCCATTGCGATGAACGATAAATCGCCGGAAGAGGTTTTTATTGCCACGTTGCTTAATCATATTGGCAGCATTTCTTTTTGGTGCTTTTGCGGTGAACAGGGAGAGCAAATTCAAGACCTGATAAAGAGAGGAAAATACAGTAGCGAAGAAGCGGAGAAAAAAGTGCTGGGCTTTACATTGACAGAGTTGGGTGCTTCTTTAAGTAAAGCCTGGAAATTAGGCAGTTTGGTTGAAGAATCGATCAAGCCGAAGATCCTGTCTAAAAATCCCAGAGTTGACTTGGTTCACTTGGGGTATGAAATCACCGAGGCGTTAAAAGAGGGGGTCTATTCAGAAAAATATGAAGTTTGTGTCAGGAAAATTGAGGCGCTTACCAAGCAATCCAAAAAAGCTATCAATGAAAAACTTCAAAGTAATACCGATACTGCGTCCGATATTGCCTGTCAATTTGGAGCTACTGACGCCGCTTTGCTGCTTCAAAGTCGTCTAAATCAAGTCGTCGTCATGGGCGAGCCAGCGCCGGTTATTGATAAAACACAATTGCAACTTCAGATTTCACAGGATATAGCGTCAATAATAAGCGACCAGTTTGACATTAATCTGTTGCTGGAAACTGTGCTTGAAGGAATTCATCGGGGTATCGGTATGGATCGAACTATTTTTTCCCTATTGGTTCCCGATAAACAGTCCCTTAAAGAACGGTTGTCTTTGGGGTGGCGTAAAGAATCGTATGAGCACAAGGTCATTTTCAATATCTCGGAAACACCGGCCAATCTTTTTTTTCATGCGCTGTCCGGTACTCAAGCTTTTTGGGCTAAGCCTTTGGATAATGGCAAGTTGTATACGCTCCGGGATATTAATGTGGTTGGCAAAAACGAATGTTTTATTATGCCGGTTTTTTCCAACAAAATACCGATCGGTTTAATTTATACCGATCGCGGGATTAGCAGCCAGCGGCTAACTGAGGAAGATTTTAATGCCTTTAAATATTTTTCCCAACAGGCAAACATAGGTCTTACAATTTATCGTATGCAACGTGCCGTGAATGGAAAAAAGATAGCGGCATTGACCAGAGCGGCGGCTATTGAGCTTGCCAGGCGGACGGCTTGGCAGGGATGTCGCAATATTGATCGAGTAGCTTTGTAAAATAATCCCGGGCAATTTCCTGGGCGCCGAAGCTTTCCAGGTGGCTTGTATGTACTTGGCAGTCTATCAGTCGGTAGCCCCAGGCGTTAAGCTGCTGAACCAGGGTAGCGAAAGCTACTTTGGAGGCATCGGTTCTGGTGTGAAACATGGATTCGCCAAAAAAAACCTGTCCCAGTGCAACACCGTATAATCCGCCAACCAGTTCATCGCCAAGCCAGGTTTCAACCGAATGGGCAAATCCGGCTTGGTGCAGTTGGTTATAAGCCGCGTTGATTTCTGCTGTTATCCAGGTGCCCGCGGTGTCTTTGCGGGGATCTGCACAGGCGGTAATGACTTCATTAAAAGCCTGGTCAAAGGTTACTGAAAAAATATCTTTTCGCAGGGTTTTGCGCAAGCTACGGGAAATAACCAGTTTATCGGGAAATAAAACCAAGCGGGGATCCGGCGACCACCACAAGATAGGTTCGCCGTGGTTATACCAGGGAAATATTCCGTGCCGATAAGCGTTTAACAGTCGATTTTGGGACAGGCACCCCCGACCGCAAGTAAGCCGTCCGGTTCGCGGAGGGCTTTGTTCGTCAAGGGGAAATCTTGCTCCGGATTTTTGGGGTCAAGAACAGTCAGCCGCATAGCTTAGCTTAAGGTATGGGGCTGAAAAACCAGGTTAGTCATTAAACCCAAATTGCAGCTCAACCGACTAATTCATCAAGAAATTTTTCTGCATCCAGCGCCGCCATACAGCCTGCGCCTGCCGATGTAATGGCTTGTTTATAGACGGAGTCCATTACATCGCCCGCAGCAAATACGCCTTCAACGCTGGTTGCAGTGGCGTTTCCGTGAATGCCGCTTTTGACTTTAATATAGCCGTGATCCATATCCAGCTGGCCCTCAAAAATGCCGGTGTTGGGGGTGTGGCCGATGGCTATAAATACGCCATGTACATCCAGTTCTTTGGTTGAGCCATCCAGCGTGTTCTTAATTCTAAGGCCGGTAACGCCCATGTCGTCACCCAGTACTTCATCCAGTTGGTGATTCCATTCGATGATGACATTGCCGTTTTGCGATTTTTCAATCAGCTTGTCGGAGAGGATTTTTTCGGAGCGAAACTTGTCGCGGCGATGCACGACAATGACCTTCGATGCGATGTTGGATAAATAAAGCGCTTCTTCAACAGCCGTATTGCCGCCGCCAATGACTGCAACGGGTTTATTTCTGTAGAAAAATCCGTCGCAGGTGGCGCAAGCTGACACACCTTTGCCTTTGAAAGCTTCTTCGGAGTCCATGCCCAAATAACGCGCTGAAGCACCGGTTGCAATAATCAGTGCATCACAGGTGTAAGTGCCTGAATCGCCGGTTAATGTGAAAGGGCGAGCGGATAAATCAGCGGTGTGAATGTGATCGAAAATTATCTCGGTAGCGAAGCGTTCGGCGTGTTTATGCATTCTGTCCATCAGCGCCGGTCCTTGCAATCCTTCAACATCGCCGGGCCAGTTATCCACTTCGGTCGTTGTGGTTAGTTGACCGCCTTGTTGCATGCCCGTAATGATGACCGGATTCATGTTGGCGCGTGCGGCATAGATTGCGGCCGTATAACCGGCGGGGCCGGAGCCTAGAATCAAAAGACGGCAATGTTTGGAATCACTCATTAAAAATCCTTTGCAGGGAAAGACAGGAAAAAATTAATTATGAAGAGGAAAGCGTGTTTCGTAAACTGTTTTATCAGCATGGTCGACGGATAATGACGGAAATGCCAACCGGCGTTTATTGCGGACATTACTAATGTAAAACATCTCATTATTGATCTATAATTATGTTTTATTGGTAATTTATGTGACGAGTTGTTAAATATGGCTGCTGTAATGGAAGAAAAAACCTTTCGCGGTTTGCGTGAAGTTGCTTTATTAGGCTTTATTGCAGGCGCATTATTCTTTTTAATTTCGCTGATCACTTTTAGTAACGAGGATGCGGGCTGGACGCACAGCGGATCAGTGCAGACAGTCTCTAACGCTTGCGGTGTCTTTGGGGCGTGGATTGCTGATTTCATGCTCAGCTGTTTCGGTTTGGTCGCTTACCTGTTTCCGGTCATTATTTTTTGGCAAGGTTATCTAGTCTACACACAGGGCAGACAAGGCCGAGAAAAAATGATTATCGCGCTGCAATGGGTAGGGTCTATAGCGACCATTATTTCAGGCGCGGCATTATTGAACTTGTATCTATTAAGAATAGGGATCGAACTGCCCAGCAACACCGGCGGCATTTTAGGCCAGGAAACCGGCAATGCGTTGCTGGTAGTATTCGGTAATTCGGGAGCGACGCTATTCTTATTGGTGATTTTATTGGCAGGCGTTACCTTGGTTACCGGGCTGTCATGGGTCGCGCTGATAGATGTTATCGGTAAATATACCGTATTTATATGCCGGATTTTTTGTAGCAGCGTCCTGGGCTTGTTGCAGGAACGTTCGGTTAATCGCGTCCAGACGCTGGTCAACAACCCAGGAAAATCGGAACTTAAGAGAAAAATTAGCGCTAAGGTCACACCGGCTATCGAAAAGCCTGTAGAAAAAATAGCAAAAAACACGCTTCCACCCAAAAAACAGCCGGTCATTAAATATGACGCCAGCAAAGGCGTATTGCCTTCCCTGGAGTTGCTGGATCACCGCGATACCCGCGTAATCGGTTATTCGCAAAGCGAATTGGAAGACATGTCGCGCTTGGTGGAAGAAATTCTGGCCGATTTTAATGTTGCTGTCACTGTTGTCGGCTTTCACCCTGGCCCTGTTATCACCCGTTTTGAATTGCAACCTGCGGCTGGCGTTAAAGTCAGCCGCATCAGCACCTTGTCTAAAGATTTGGCCAGAGCCTTATCGGTGACCAGTGTGCGTATCGTCGAAATCATCCCCGGCAAATCCGTAGTCGGCCTTGAAATTCCCAACCGGGAACGGGAAATGGTGACTTTGCGCGAGTTATTGATCTCTGCGCCGTTTGAAAAATCCAAATCCATGCTGACCCTGGCGATGGGCAAGGATATTTCCGGTACGCCGATGGTTGCCGATCTGGGCAAAATGCCCCATGCGCTGGTCGCAGGTACCACAGGTTCCGGTAAATCGGTCGCCATCAACACCATGATTCTCAGTCTGCTTTATAAAGCGACGCCGGAACAGGTGCGCTTGATCATGATCGACCCGAAGATGCTGGAGTTATCGGTTTATGAAGGCATTCCACATTTATTGACCCCCGTAGTAACCGATATGAAGGAAGCCAGCAACGCGTTACGCTGGGCGGTTGCCGAAATGGAAAGACGTTACAAGTTAATGTCCAAAATGGGCGTCAGAAATCTTGCCGGATTTAACCAGTTGATAGAAGACGCGACCGCAAGAGGCGAGACCATCAGGGACCCGATGTTTCAAATGATCAATCCTCTGGAAGAAGGCGAAGAGTATCCCACCTTAAGCACCCTGCCCAGCATCGTCATCGTCATCGACGAATTAGCCGACATGATGATGATCGTCGGTAAAAAAGTTGAAGAACTGATTGCCCGGCTGGCGCAAAAAGCCCGAGCGGCCGGCATTCATTTGATTCTGGCCACGCAACGCCCATCGGTTGACGTATTGACCGGCCTGATCAAAGCCAACGTACCTACCCGGATTTCATTCCAGGTGTCGTCGCGCATCGACTCGCGCACCATTCTCGATCAAGGCGGCGCGGAAACTTTGCTAGGCAACGGCGATATGCTGTTTTTGCCTTCAGGCACCAGTATTCCCATTCGTGCTCACGGCGCTTTTGTCGACGACCATGAAGTGCATCGCGTGGTTGAATTTTTAAAACAAACCGCGCCGCCGAATTATCTTGAAGACATTACCCGTGAGCTTTCCGATTCCGGTGATGGCTACAGCATGAGCGGCGGTGGCGGTAATGGCGATTCCGAAACGGATGCCTTGTACGACGAAGCCGTGCAATTTGTCACTGAAACCCGTAAGGCCTCAATATCCAGCGTACAAAGACGCTTCAAGGTCGGCTACAACCGTGCCGCAACGATGATTGAAGACATGGAGGCGGCTGGCGTTGTCAGCTCTGCGGAAAGCAATGGCTCAAGAGTCGTGCTGGCGCCGCCACCGGTAAGAGACTAACGATGAACATTGCGTTGACCGGAGTCGCCATCGGGCTGATGGCGACTCTGGGCGGTATCGTTATTGTCAGACGCAATTCTCCTCAGCAACCGATACCAGTCAAGGCCGTGCTTTTCGGGCTTTATTTCTGGGGGTTGGTGTTTATACAGCTGGTTGTATTCGGGCTGTTCATGGGCTAAAACATAGCCTGGTGTAATCAGTCCGGGCCTTAGACAAGGCTGTATGGACTAGGGAGCGCAGCCAAAAACGCCTCTTTGGCGTCTATTTTTATTTAGCGGAGATTACGCTCAACAAGAGCGCGGCGGATAAAACGGTTTGGCAATGTCAATGCTCACATCTTCCTGGTTTTACGTTAGGCGTTAATGCTATGGATAAACCAATATCATTGCTAATGAATAAGCACATTACGACCGTAGATATTAACGATACTATCGACCAGGTTGAAAAGATAATGGATTCGCACAAATCAACGTGTGCGTTGGTTATCGGTTCGGATCAGAGTTGTTTCGGTGTAATCAGTTATCCGGATATTGTACATTTCCATGAAAGGGGAAAAAATCCGAAAACCGAGCGGGCATGGGAGTTGTGTACGCATAAGGTTATTGAAGTAAGCCCGGATACATCGGCCAGCGAAACGGCCAAGTTAATGTTAAAGCATAAAATCAACCACATAGTCATAACAGAAAATAAAATAATAAAAGGCATCGTCTCATCAATTGATTTTGTAGGGGAGTACTTGAAACAAAATGTTTAACAGGTCGTTCAATAGACTACTTACGCCCTGGAAGGCTTTGTTGGAATCATAGCGACGGTTGTTTCGATGAGGTAAAAAATAAAATCGTCTGGAAAAGACGGCAGTAAGTTTTTGCAAGGATAAGGCTTACATATATAAGGAAGAATAAACATTACCCGAGCTTTTAGGTTTGTTGACAATAGCCCGATGAGCTGATACTTTGCCTCGCTGGCACTCGTCTTAATGGAGTGCTAAATTTGGTTGCAGAGGTTGGTGTGGGTAATACGCAGTTTTTAAATGAGCGGTCGTTACAGCTATTGAAAACGCTGGTCGAGCGTTATATCAGTGATGGTCAGCCGGTGGGTTCGCGGGCTTTATCAAAAGATTCGGATTTAAATTTAAGTCCGGCAACTATTCGCAATGTCATGGCCGACCTGGAAGACCTGGGGCTGGTACATTCACCGCATACTTCGGCAGGACGGGTGCCTACGGTTAGCGGCTATCGCTTGTTTGTCGATACCTTGTTGACGGTTAAGCCGATGGAGTCGAAAGACTTAACCCGGCTGCACCAAGGCTTGTCGTTGAGCGAGGACAGCAGCGATATGATCGGCACTGCATCGCGCCTGCTGTCGGAATTAACGCAGATGGCCGGGGTAGTGACCTTGCCCAAAAGAGAGCTGGTCTGTTTACGGCATATCGAGTTTCTGTCCTTATCTCACACCCGCGTGTTGGTCATTTTTGTTACCAATGAGCAGGAAGTTCATAACAAAATCATCCATACCTCCAAAGTATTCAGTCCCGCCGAGTTACAGCAGGCGGCCAATTACTTGAATTCAATTTATTCCGGCCGCAGTCTTGATGCGGTGCGTAAAGCCGTTTTAAAAGAATTGCAGGAAGACCAGGAACGCATGACAAATCTGTCTGGAACAGATTTGCATTTACCCGAAGGGTGTCGGGCAGGAAAGCCCGACATGAACCAAGGCATGCTGGATGCGGTAAAAATGGCGCAACTGGCGTTCGATCAGGACAATAAAAAAGATGATTACGTGCTGACCGGAGAAACCAATTTAATGGGTTTTTCCGAGTTGTCGGACATGGAGCGGCTAAAAAACCTGTTTGAAGCGTTCAGCCAAAAGCAGGGCGTTATTCATTTGCTGGATCAATGCATGAAAGCCGACGGCGTGCAGATATTCATCGGCGAAGAGTCCGGTTACCGGGCTTTCGATCATTGCAGTCTGGTGACCTCATCGTACTCGGTCAGCGACGAAGTGGTCGGGGTATTGGGCGTCATCGGGCCGACGCGCATGGCCTACGAAAAAATCATCCCTTTTGTCGATGTTACGGCAAAATTGTTGGGCGCCGCCTTGAATCCAAAATCAACGACCCCACTATAAAATAACGCAACTATTCAGCAGTTTTGAAAAATGGAACGCCTACTTTTGGCATCGGCGTTCTATTGTATTGGGTGCCGAGTCACATTAATTTTAAATATTAAGGAGCTATAAATAATGAGTACTGATCAGGAAGCGCCTGAATCTCAGGTTAAAGCTGAAAACGGAACGGCTAATGAACAGCCGCATACCGAGTTAGCCGAGCACGAGCTCACGATTGAGGAGTTACAGCAGGCCTTGGCCCAAGCTGAGCACAAAGCTCAGGAGAACTGGGACAAAGCGGTTCGCGCACAGGCGGAAATGGAAAACCTGAAAAGAAGAACCCAAAAGGATCTGGAAGATGCGCACAAATTTGCCCTGACAGGTTTCGCCAAGGAGCTATTGTCGGTATTGGACAGCCTGGTGTTAGGCTTGCAGGCTGCAACAGGCGATAGCGAAGAAGTGAAGAAATTTCGCGAAGGCAGCGAATTAACGATTAAGCAATTCGAATCAGCATTTGCAAAATTCAAAATTGAAGCGATTGATCCCATCAATCAGCCGTTTAATGCCGAACTGCATCAGGCCATGGCCATGCAGGCCGTAGACGGCGTAGAGCCGAATACGGTGGTTAACGTTTTCCAAAAAGGTTATATGTTGAACGGACGCTTACTCCGTCCCGCCATGGTTTTGGTTGCCAAAGCAGCCGAAAAAAAGCCGACAGATACTCCTAGCATCGATGAACAGGCTTGAAATTAAACAAAGCAGCCTCATATTTGTAACAACTTTTACTTTTTAAATAAATTCAGGTCTGGAGAATTCAATGGCTAAAATAATCGGCATAGATTTAGGAACCACAAACTCGTGCGTTGCGGTATTGGAAAACGGCGTCGCAAGAGTAATTGAAAACAGCGAAGGTGCGCGCACTACGCCTTCCATTATCGCTTTTACCAGCGACGATGAAGTGTTGGTTGGACAGTCGGCAAAACGCCAAGCCGTTACCAATCCAAAAAACACCGTATTTGCGATCAAACGTTTGATCGGTCGTCGTTTTAAAGACGATGTCGTACAAAAAGACATCAAAATGGTGCCTTATAAAATCGTCGAAGCTGAAAACGGCGATGCCTGGGTTGAAGTTCACGGCAAAAAAATGGCGGCTCCCGAGATTTCAGCGCGTATTTTGATGAAGTTGAAAAAAGACGCCGAAGCCTATTTGGGCGAAGAAGTCACCGAAGCGGTCATTACCGTACCGGCTTATTTTAACGACTCGCAACGCCAAGCGACCAAAGACGCCGGTCGTATTGCCGGACTTGAAGTTAAACGTATTATCAATGAACCGACTGCGTCTGCATTGGCTTTCGGCATGGATAAGCCTAAAGGCGACACCAAAATTGCAGTCTATGACCTGGGTGGCGGTACCTTCGATATTTCGATCATTGAAATTGCCGAAATAGAAGGCGAGCATCAGTTCGAAGTGTTATCGACCAACGGCGATACCTTCCTGGGCGGCGAAGATTTCGACTCAAGAATCATTGAATTTTTGGCCTCAGAATTCAAAAAAGAAAGCGGCGTTGACGTTCATAACGATCCGTTGGCCTTGCAACGTTTGAAAGAAGCGGCGGAAAAAGCCAAGATCGAATTGTCTTCAAGCCAGCAAACCGATGTCAATCTGCCTTACATTACCGCAGATGCCTCAGGTCCCAAGCATTTAAACGTTAAATTGACCCGCGCCAAACTGGAATCGCTGGTTGAAGAGCTGATTAACCGCACTAAAGGCCCTTGCGAAATGGCGCTGAAAGACGCGAAGTTAAAGGCGTCGGATATTAATGACGTGATTTTGGTAGGCGGTCAAACCCGTATGCCGAAAGTGCAGGAAATGGTAAAAGCCATTTTCGGCAAAGAACCGCGTAAAGACGTTAACCCTGATGAAGCGGTTGCTTTAGGCGCGGCGATCCAGGCGGGTGTTTTGGCGGGCGACGTTAAAGACGTGTTGTTGCTGGATGTTATCCCGTTATCGCTGGGTATCGAGACAATGGGCGGTATCATGACCAAACTGATCGAGAAAAACACCACGATCCCGACCAATGCATCGCAAGTGTTCTCTACCGCGGACGACAATCAAACCGCAGTGACCGTTCATGTACTGCAAGGCGAGCGCGAAAAAGCGGCGGCGAATAAATCGCTGGGACGTTTTGATCTGGCCGATATTCCACCAGCACCGCGCGGCATTCCGCAAATTGAAGTTGCGTTCGACATTGATGCCAACGGTATATTGAACGTGTCGGCCAAAGACAAGGCGACCGGCAAAAAACAATCGATTGTTATCAAAGCCTCCAGCGGTTTATCGGATGATGAAGTTGAACGCATGATTAAAGATGCCGAAGCACATGCTGATGAAGACCGTAAACTGACAGAATTGGTTCATGCTCGCAACCATGCGGACGGCATGATTCACGCGACTGAAAAATCACTGAAAGAACTGGGCGATCAAGTCGGCGCTGAGGAAAAACCAGCATTGAGCATGCGATTGAAGCACTGAAAGCCGCGGTTAAAGGTGATGATAAAGCGGAAATTGAAGCCAAAACGAATGACTTAACCGAGTTGTCCGGTAAGCTGGCCGAACGCGTTTACGCACAAAAATCGGCGTCTGAAGGTGAAGCGTCCGGCGCTCATGCTTCTTCAGAGCATCATGCTGCGGCGGATGACGGTGTTGTCGATGCCGAGTTTGAAGAAGTTAAAGATGACGATAAGAAGTAAAATGTAGGTCGGGGGTAGCTTACCCCCTATGCATTAACTTAAGGCATAAAACCACGAAGAACACGAAGCTCGCGAAGAAAAAACTTCGTGTCCCTTCGTGTTCTTTTTGCGGTTTAGTAACCTGTCTCTTATCCTCTTTACGAGTATCTCGGACAAAATCAGATGATAATCACCAAAATCCAACAATAGACTATTGAACCATGGCAAAAGAAGATTTTTACAAGCTTCTCGGTGTAGACAGAAACGCCAGTGATGCAGAAATTAAGAAAAGCTATCGCAGCAAGGCGATGAAGCATCATCCGGATAGGAATAAAGACAATCCGGTGGAAGCTGAGGCCAAGTTTAAGCAGATTAAAGAAGCTTACGAAGTTTTATCAGATCCTAAAAAGCGTTCCGCTTATGACCAGTTCGGCCATGCCGGAATTGATCCTTCGATGGGCGGCGGACGTTCCAGCGGTTTCGGCGGAGCTGAAAGTTTCAGCGATATTTTCGGCGATATTTTTGGCGGAGGAAGACAACAACAGCGAAGCAACGTTCAGCGCGGCTCGGACCTGCGTTACAACCTGGAATTAACGCTCGAAGAAGCCGTATTCGGCACCGATGCCAAAATCCGCGTGCCGGTGCTGGTCGCCTGCGGCGAGTGTAGCGGTTCCGGCGCCAAAAAAGGTTCAAGTCCCGTTATCTGTTCAACGTGTCACGGTCACGGCCAAGTCAGGATGCAACAGGGATTCTTTTCGGTTCAACAAACCTGTCCAACCTGCCGCGGTACCGGCAAACAGATCAAAGACCCTTGCGGTGCGTGTTACGGTCAGGGGCGAGTCCAGGAAAATAAAACCCTGTCGGCAAAAATCCCGGCGGGTGTCGATACCGGCGATCGCATACGTCTGGCTGGAGAAGGCGAAGCCGGAGAGTTCGGCGGCCCGGCAGGCGATCTTTACGTTCAGGTTCAGGTAAAAGATCATCAGATTTTTACCCGCGACGGCGCGAATTTATATTGCGAAGTGCCGATCAGTTTTCCTACCGCCTGCTTGGGCGGCGAGTTGGAAGTGCCGACCTTGAATGGCAAAGTGCTGTTGAAAATCCCTGCCGAAACGCAAACCGGGAAATTATTCAGGCTGCGCGGCAAAGGCGTCAAGCCGGTCAGAGGCGGCCCGGTTGGCGATTTACTGTGCAAAGTGCAGGTTGAAACACCCGTGCATCTGACCAAAGAACAAAAAGCCTTGGTTGAGCAGCTCAGCGAATCCTTATCCGGCGGCGGTAAACATCACAGTCCGCAAGAGTCTTCATGGACTGACGGCGTAAAAAGCTTTTTCGATAAACTAACAGGATAAGTCATGATGCGTATTGCTGTAGTAGGTGCGTCCGGCCGCATGGGCCTTTGCTTGATTAAAGCGGCGGCGCTGGATAAAAAGGCCGAATTGGCCGTTGCCGTCTCCCGTCCCGAGAGTCTTGCCATAGGCCGGGACGCGGGTGAATTGGCCGGTATCAGCGTGGTCGGCGTTAAAGTCGTCGATGACTTGGCGTCCGTTGTCGATCAATTCGACGTATTGATCGATTTTACCCGCCCCGATGCCTCAATGGCCTTTATCGAGACCTGTCGGCAGGCCGGAAAAAAGCTGGTCATCGGCACCACCGGTTACAGCGATGCGCAAAAAGCCCTGATTAGCGAGGCGGCGAAAGACGTGGCGATAGTGATGGCTCCCAACATGAGCGTCGGCGTCAACCTGTCGCTTAAATTGCTGGAGATGACCGCCAAAGTCATGGGCGATTACACCGATATTGAAGTGATCGAAGCCCATCACCGGCATAAAGTCGATGCGCCATCCGGCACCGCATTACGCATGGGCGAAGTGATAGCCGATGCCTTAGGCCGGGATTTAAAAGACTGCGCGATTTACGGCAGGGAAGGCAATACCGGTGAGCGGGACAGAAAAACCATCGGTTTTCAACCATACGCGCCGGGGACATCGTCGGCGAGCATACCGTCATGTTTGCCGATGACGGCGAGCGGGTGGAAATCACCCACAAAGCCACCAGTCGCATGACCTTTGCCAATGGCGCGGTCCGGGCGGCGGTTTGGTTGGCCGATAAGGACAGTGGTTTGTATGACATGCAGGATGTTTTGGGGCTTTCTTAAGCCTAAAAACATTTTGTCCACGAAAAACACGAAAAGCACGAAAACTTTCAAATAGATAGTCGTAGGTCGGGTTAGCGTAGCGTAACCCGACACATCGAAACGACAAATGTCGGGCATAAACAGCATGTCCGACCTACATGCCTAAAGTTATTGACGCGGAAACACGGTGGCGGGTAGCATGAAAACTCTTTCGGCAAAGCAATAGTCGGTTAAATCGTGCATAGTCAGCGCTTCAATAAATTCATTCACTTAACAGAGCATGCCCAAAAACGCATGATTGAGCGTGATGTTTCATTGGAATTGTTAAGCGACCTCATCGAAACAGGGCAGTTAATCTATAAAGACGACAAGCATGCATGGATAGCAAAGTTCTATCAACATCGAACCGACAACTTGCTTTGTGCCGCAGTGGTCATAGATCAAGCGGTTATTGTTAAAACAGTGATGTATCACTTTAGCTTCGAGAATGAATTATGAAAACAATCTATTATCCTGAAGACGATATTTTGGAACTGCATTTTAGCGACAACCCTATCGTTAGAGAAACAACGCAGGATTGGA